>UMJD01014930.1_pt1 | contig 98469 bp, 140 predicted proteins | sample 1965951 | NCBI WGS metagenome assembly UMJD01 (sample SAMEA4836142, study PRJEB28245) | human gut metagenome | biome: gut microbiome; material: fecal sample | place: Denmark | collected 2008 | reverse complement strand
ACGGTATAACATCGTTTATAATCGTTGCTCGTGCTGCGCATAGCGTTGCGTCGGCATGGAAGATGACACTGGCTCAGGTCATGGACTTGGGTTTGGTGAGTAGTCTTCACCTATCCTCCTGTGAAGGACAATTTTAAGATTCCCATATTCATAATTGTGTTTAATATATGGCCCTTCGGGGTCATATTCGGGTGCTATGGTACTCTGTCAGATGATAGCGACAGTGCGTAGGTTCGATTCCTGCGGCATCCACAGCAAGAAGGGCAGCGAGGTCGCTGCTCAGCTAAACACACAAAATCATGAGAATGCAAATCGAAAACGTCTACGTGCTCACAGCTCACGTAGGTACACAGAATGTGGAAACCAAGTACGTCAAGCTCGATCTTATCGACGCAGACGATCCTTGGGGCGAAAGCTGTACCATGACCATCTTCGAGTCTACGGACAAGGCTATGGTCAAATACCTCACCAGTATCTATGCTGACGCTCAGGCGGACGGCACAGATCAGTTTGGGCAGGTCAAGTATGCTCCTTCTATCCTCAAGGATGCCACCAAGGCTCTTCCTGACAATAGAAAGGTCATACCAGGCATCGTGCGAGCTGAGGCTCCTACTCCTGGAGGCGAGCCGTACATCCGTACGACTGAAGTCAACGGAGTGCGCGTGCCTGCAAAGAACGCTGTCCCAATCAACTCTCTTATGCTCTGGTGCCGCAAGGTCAAGGACAATGAGACTGGTGAGATGAGCTGGAAGTCTGGCTGGTCTCCAGCCGAGCGCATGACGAGCATCATCGCACATCTCTACAAGCCTTGTCGCGAGACAGGTTTGCCTGAGACTGGCGAGATTGTCAGTGCACCCGTTCAGGCTCCAGTTGCTCCTCAGATGCCGCAGCAACCTGCTCCGCAGCAGCAAGCTCCTCAGACTCAGCCCCAACAGGCTCAGTCTCAGCAGCCACAGCAAGCTCCTCAGCAACCTACTGCTACATTCTAACCAACAAGCGGACAGCTTCGGCTGCCTGCTTGTTTCTCATCATGACAAACCGTTCCTGTCGACCATTCACGCCTATCAAGGTCGGGCGTTCTAAATACGACCTCATTCATCTTCTTAAACACTCACGACAATGAAGAGCTCCCTTGCTTTTACAGCAATCATAGCTATTTGCCTATTCGTAGGCTTCGTAGCTGGCCATGCTATTGGCACAACTGACGGAAATGCAGCCGCTTACACTCAACAAAAGCGAGCTGCTACCGCCGAAGACTCTCTCGCTATCTACCGAGAATTCGCTGACCGAGCACTCACACTGCTCGAAGCTCTTGGCATCGATGACGACTCAGTCGATCCCTTCTACGACGGCGACGACGCCAAGGCATACGCAGTCTCAAGCGCATACCGACGCTTCTGCGACGCCTACAACAAGCTTGCTGGCATCGACAGCTTGCAACAGCTGCCTCCTGCACAAACGCGCACGGAAGCACGCTGACCACCTCGGACACGGGCGCATGCTCGTGCCGGTGGGGCCTATTCGTATAATATTGCAGATAGTCAAATTCAAAAAAGAGCAATATGAATATCAAAAAAGTATTACGAGATATTATCAACAGTGAAATATGCAAAATCCTGAAGGATGAGTATGGTATTGACATCCCAAGCGACATAAAAGAAGAGTTTAAAGATCAAGATTCAAGTTGTACCTACCAAGCCATATTAACAGAGCGTAGTGGTGGTGTTCATCGTGAAGATATTGCAAATGTTGTAGAACAAATTCAAGGCAGCAAAACATATGCCAACCTTGTACGTACTACCAACTGGCCACTTGTGATAGCACGAGGTTTGACCCACTTTGGAGCTGTTGAACTAAAAAAATCAATAGTAGACAAAGGTGGAGATGTTGTTATAGAAAAAATAACCAAAGTAAATTAGCTATGAATATCGAACAAATGTTGCGGGATGCCATCGAACGTAAAACCGCAAAGATTCTGAAAGAAGAATACGGAATCGAAATGTCGAAAGAGATCGCAGATAAGTTATCTGAAGACGACCAAGATTGCAGAGATTACCAAATACGATTAACAAACGTTGGTGATCACAAAATCCGTGTCGTAAAGGTTGTGTTTAATAACATGGATGTAGATCTCAAAACTGCAAAAGCTCTTGTAGATCAGGCACCATGTGTGATCAGCCCATGTTTGACATTTGAACGTGCGACTGAAATCGTAAAACTGTTGAACGACGCTGGGGCAACTACACACGTTGAGAAAATAGGCTGCGATGATGATCCATTGGATTGGACACCCATTCCACCTGATGAGCAAGGTGATCAAGATGATCAAGATGAGCAACCTGTTTATCAAGTAACACTACTTGAGGCAGGGGCAAATCGTGAAGACTTGATAAAGTTTATCGCAAATGCACGTATGATAGAACCATCATATGCAGAAGCTCTTGTTGATCATGTACCGTCTGTGATAGTGAGAGACTTTACGAAGAAAGCTGCTATGACAATAGTTGATGAGCTAGCTAAACTCAACGCTAGTGCTATGCTTGAAAGAACAGTTTTTATAAACGGAGTTTATCATGTGTCTAGTTACAAGTCAACGTGAGCCATATATAGCGCCAATTGACATTCCAGTTGTGAAAGTACTAAAAGTAAAGACTGTATTCTGTAACGAAAGTCGTGAATTTAGTACTGTATTTAGAAATGTACCTGTATCATTAAATGCAGTGTTGCGTGCACAAGGTTCATGGGTAAACGATTTTGATAAAGATTGTATTACACAGCGCCTTGGTAAAGGTTTGATACATGCATATACGCAATGTCGTTTTGCACCATACGATGGTTATTCAACAGAGCCGTTTAATATCAGTTACGTCAGTGCGTATATACCACGTGGAACAAAGTTCTTCGTATCAGATGATCACCAGACCATAGGTGCGGAGGAATTATATATCTTAAACCACATGGCACCACGTGCTTTTGGACTCACAGATCAACAGGTATATGACATAATAGCATTAGCAATATGGAACCGAAAAAACCAATAGATGATCATGATCGGTTAGATCCTGGTCATAAAATAGGACTCTTGATCCTATTATTCATATTCATGCTTTTCGTAACTCGTGCATGTGCTCAAACAGCACAATATGACACAGCTATCGTGAAGTATCAGAATATCGAACGAATTGTATCCCAAACAACAGATAAAGGTGCAGTTCGTTACTACGCAGTTTACAATGATAAGCAAGAGAATATCTCAGAACTAATCCCTGTTTCTAAGACTGTTCTCTCGTACATCAACGCATGTAAACAGAATCAAATTGAACCATCATTAGCTATCCGTCTTAAGAACGGCATCATTGTTGGTTTAATACGATACAAAACCAAATACATTGTTAAAAGGAAACGATAATGATGTATACGCCAAGCAGTCCGGCGTTCTAAATAGGACTGCACAACATTTAAACACTCAAAACAATGAACAAAGCGGTTATAGTAATCGTAACAGCCATAATCAGCGTATTTATTGGCTGTTCTGCTGGACAAATGAACATGACTGGTGACATGAACCGGGAGATCGCAGAGATGAGCCGTTACTACAAGAGTCAGTACAAAGATACTCTTGATGCGTACAAACAGTATGTAGCAGCAACGGAGAATCTGCTTAGCGAAACTCAGTTCTACGACAACTTCGATCCGTACTACAACGGACCTGATGAGATGAAACGTAGAAAAGGTATCGCATACAACAAGTATTGCGAAGCTTTCAACAAGATATCGAAATCTTGTGGAATAACCCCAGTCACTTCATACTAACAAGTTTTAATCAATAAAACATGAAAATCGAAAGCAAAAAGAAGACGTATAACAAGCGTCGTAAGAGCAACAAGCGCAATCGTAAGGTTGCATGTCATCGTAACGGAAACCATGGCGTGATGAACAAACGTCAACTACGTGAGTTCTTTGGCCATAAGTTTGGTGCCACAGAGGTTAGTGGTTTCATTGCACCTCTGTTACGTTACGAAACTCCCTTTGGTGACCAGATAGATGTGTCATTCATCGCAGACAAGAACGACAACATCTGTGGTGTGAACGAAGGCTTCATTGTAGAAGCTGGTCTTGACAAAACTCCTTTTGACAAGGAGGATATTGTCATAGTGATGAACATCTACAGAGGACAGAATCTGTGCCTCGTAGCAGAATCAGGGAGGGCTGTGCGATGAACGAGACGCTTATCGATCTGAAGAAGATTGTCGATGTCACAAGAGACAAAGACATCAAAGATCCAGGTTTGCTGAGACCTGTGATTGGTGCAATCAACGATGTACTCGTAAAAAATACGAACATCGAGATTAAGGGTGCAGACAACAAGCAAATTGTCATTGAAGTAAGTTATCACACGCGTCAGAAAATACAGCATGTGATCAATGACAAGGAGATGTGCACTGTGCTGGCTAAGTTATTGATCGATGTGTATGCGAAATTTAATCGCATAAGCAACATCATAAGTGATTACAACAAAACCAAGTGTCATGAGTGATGAAAAAGATCAAGAACTGTATGAAAGTTCTATAAACTACGATGCGGAAACCGTTATTCATCAAGACAAGTTGTACTGTAAAATAGGACACGGTCTGAATCTGATTCACGATGAACTTAGAAAACAAAACCTTTGTTATTTCATGGATATGCTCATGAAACATGAAGGTGCTCGTTTCTGGATAACAGACACCGAACTTCATCTTGAGATCCCATTGCCTGACAAAGAACTTTCAGTTGTGGGGATTAGTGACATATCAAGTGATGTTGAACAGTTAATGTTATCATTACAAGATATCGTGTGTAATTGCGTAAATGCAATCCAAGACATGGACGCAATAATGAGTCAAATGCAATGAAAATAGCTAAGACGGACAAGCAGGGCAACCCAACATCAAAACTATTCTTACGAATAGGTGGTAGCTCTATCCTAATCGCAAGTAAACTAACAGTTGTACAAGCTGTGTTGTTGAAAAAGCAGATTGAGGAATATACGAAGAAAACAGGTTCAAAGATTAACGGACATCTATACACGGTCCAATAATATGCGAGTACATTATTTAAGCGTAAGTCTGATTACATGTGCAGCAGCAAACAAAGCCATTGCTGAGCACATTGGATCTCAAGAAATTGAGATTCATGTAAATCCTGTGAAAAGTATACGTGAGTGGTTACAAAAAGATTTCGTAGAAGATAAAACCATGTTGTTGAAACTAATAGTTCCATACAACCACGACAGGTCAGAACTTCTCGAAGTACATGCGTATAAAAAGGTCATTGTGGCTGGACAGCCCAAATACAGACTGTATGTGCGTAAAGTAACCAAAAATAGACTTAGAGAACTAACAAGTATGTTTGGAGATCTACGTCTTAAACCAACTCAGTTCCTAACTGATTAACATTATCCCCTATAGAGCTTTCCCACTCTATGGGGGATTTCGTTTAATGTAGCCATCGAAAGATGAGAGTCACAAGCCTCTATAAATACAGAGTGAACGAACATATATGTTTAATTTAATTCATTATCAAAATGAAACATTTCATCAAAACATCGCTCATTGTAGCGGTAGTGTGGGCTGTGGTCGTAAGTATGGCGTTGTCAACGTCATCATGCGAGCATAAGCCCGACGTAACACCGGTTGATACCACAACAGTGGTTTCAAAGCCGGCTGAACAGTGGTCCAAAGTAACGGACTTCTTGAGTTGGGTCAACGACGAGGCCAACAACAATTACTGCGACAGTATCATCTTCAAGGTCATGTCGCCTGAAGACTTGTACAACGTTGCAACTGTTGTTTCGTCAAAGAACGAATCATTCACTAAAAAGGATATTGTACGAGAGTATCTCGATCGTGAGGATGTTTATTCAGCCTTGCGAGGGAAACACACGGCAGATTCTATAGTATGTGATACGAAAGACACTATCATTGATGGTGTCAAAGTCCAACTTATAAACACTTCTCACTATGAGTAAAAAAGCAGAGTTCTTCCGCAGACAGGCAAAGTATATTGTCGTTGTGGAGTACAACGGTAAAATGCCGAGTATTGAAGATCAGAACAGGATTATCGAAGCATTCGTTAATCTTTGTGCTGATGGGATCGTGAATTATCCGACTGTAGCCGTTCTCAACAAAGACGACATCACGAAGATTATTGCTAAACACGTTGCTAATGACAATGGCCAAGATGATCAGCCCGCATTGGTGGTATCACCTGAAGAGGCGGCCGCAAAGGTTATTGGCAATGTCTTTGAGGACAAACTCAAGACTGGCAATGCTGCGGTAATCACACTAGCACTTAACGCAGCACTTGTGAGACACCTGAATAGCGATGCAGAGGCGTCAAAGGCGCTTCGCAACGCGTTCATAGTGCTTAGCAGAGACAACGTGTTCATCAAGATACCTCTTGATATTCGTGAAAGGTACAACATCACGAAAGAGGTTATCAACATCATTCGTGATCTTGCACTTGTACACAAACTCCGTTAGTATGAGTAGATCGTACAAGGACTATCGTAAAGATAGTCAGCCTGTGAAGGCAAAACGTCATAAACAAATGACGCCGTACAACAGATCCTTCAGACATAGCACAGTGTTTGATGAAGATTTAGACAAATATGTGTATTAGTTAACTTTTAAACATTTATCAAAAATGGCAAACAAGAACAGTGTAAAGCCTGCAAAGGCAACAACCCCGGTAGTAATGACCAGCGACAACGTGATGGACGTGATCAACGCCAAGAACCTCGGTAGCTCTGAGATGGCTACAAAGATTCAGGAAGAGCTCAAGAACGAGCAGGACGAGCGCATCAAGGAGATGAAGAAGAAGCGCTTCTCGCGTGCCTCATTCAAGGAGGCAAAGACCCTCATCGATGTTCGTCGTCGCAAGCGCGAGATGGAGATCACCAAGGAGGAGTTGGTCCGTCGTTCAGACTTCGTGAAGTTCCTGATGGGCTTCGAGGTCACACGTGAGTTCCTTGATCATCACAAGGTCAAGGGCGACGAGATGACTCTCAAGATGCCTGGCAAGGACAACAAGCTTGAGGACAAGAAGGTCAAGCTTGGTGACAAGTTCGAGCCATGTATCGACATCACCGACTACGATGTCTGGGAGGGCAAGATCAACGACGACATCTACGAGCTCCGTCGCAAGTGCGATGATCAGTTCGACAAGGAGATGAACAAGGTGCGCCTCGCGTTTGGCGAGTACTACAAGTGGTAATCTATCATCAGATAGTATCTGTAAATAGAACTACAAAGTCCAACTCAAGAGCCTAAGAGCCATGAGCGCTTTTGAAATAGAAAAATCCGATGTATTCCTCAATATGACCGCAGACGGATCATGATTGTTGAAGCCGTAAAAAATCTTTTTAAAAGCATAAGAATTGACTTATCACACAGAGCCATGAGCCAATGTGGGACGAAAACACTCTAACAGGGGTGGATAAACTACTGTCGTATCAAATGATCGAACATGCAAGAACTATAAGTCTTTAAGACAACTTGGCGGAGCACGCTGTTGGCTTGAAGTGTGTTTTATCAAAAAGAATATAGTTAGCCCAAACAGAATCTTGAATCAGTTTTGGAATCTCTAACTATCGCAGTATTTCGTAGCGTGCTGCATCCATAGGGAGTTTGGCCATTCTCTATGGAACTATGTGTGGGGATGAGTTAATCATACAAGACGTGGGTTCGAATCCCACTAGGTCCACGAATTCCATAAGTTTTTTAATGTTTTTTAATTGTTTATTATCGTAACTCATAGGGTAACGGTTCGTGAGAATAGTTACTCATTTTATGGGCCTAACTGGTTTTGATTGTATGAGGAAGTAAATCCGTTAACTGCGCATTAAACATCAACTGGCGATTATAATATCGTAGATTACACTCACGTAGCGTAAGTGCTAATCAGGTTCGACTACCAAAGTGTCATGGGCGAGTAATAGGACTGTATGGGGTTCGATCCCCCACGCCCAACTAAAACAGAATCAATATGAAACACTCATCAAAAGGTTTTCGAGGAATGATACATGACAGATTACCTGTACATGTTGATATTGCTTTACAAATTTGTAAGTGCAAAAATAATTATATTGAGCACATATATAACAAGTTTGTAAAACATGTGCCTGTAGAACAAAGAAGTCTTGCTGTAAAGCAAGCTCTTGGTTTAAAACAGGCTGTGACTGCTGAAGACGTAAGAGTATGGTCATGGAAACATGCAAACATACTTAAACAACACGGATACAGTATTCACAACATACCGAGAAGAATGTTTTTCCATACGTTTTGGACAAGTATTAATTTTCCAGATTTAGATAAAGATGTCTTTGAAAGATTCAAAATAGCTGATAAATGGGTACAATATCTACAAAGAATGTATCCTGTTTTTCAAAACATATATGATATAAATCATAATGTGCTATACAAATCAGAAGAAGATACTATCAAAGAACTAGAATCGAAATACAAGTTAACTCAAGATGTAGTAAAAATAATTCTAAAGCACATAAAACATGGTACGTAATCAATTCCCATTGAGCGCAGGCACATATATGTGTCAACGCGACACGGACCTCATCATAATCGTGGTGAAAGGTCTGTTTCCTACGTTACAATTAGACGGAGGTTTTGACTTGGGGTATTTCCTCAAGAAGCGCAAACTAAGAGAAGCATCAAAAGAGATACTGGCTAATATTGAGCTGTTCCCTGAGATGTGGACCTTTACACCTATGCGTGGCATGAACTATTCTGTTTTTGCAAAGAACGAATTCCATACAACAGGAAAGCTCGAACTCCCAATGGATAGGGAGACCGATATTAAGGAACAGTACTACTTGCTCACTCAGCAGGGAGTGTCTAGTACCAAGATTATTCGGGCTCTTGTACAAGAATTTAAGGTTTCGGTGGATACCATCTGTGATTTAATAAACGGATTTGATAGGCAAGCTCTATGTTAATAGATCATATCTTTACTATCAAGGATAAGAACAACTCATTACGAAATCGTTACGAACTACTCTTGCCGTTTGTAAAGAAACATTCTCATTTAGTGGCGATAAATCGATATGAGACGTTCGGACCGTATCCACCAACCTTTATTACTAGTCATATGTTTACAGAGATGTGGGACTTCAACCAATGGATACTCGGGAATATCCTGTGTGAACTTGGAAGAGCCAGCTATCTCACAATAGGAGTATTACTTCGTATAGCAACATCTAAGCTGAACAAGCTTGATTTAACTAAAGAAGAAAAGCTCTTAATTCATACGAATATGACTAGAAACATATGGAATGAATTCTACAGAATAGAGAATGAAGGACTTCCATTCTAACCCTGAAGACAGGAGGGAGTAGGCAGATTGAGGCCCTCCTGTTTACAATGCACACAAAAGTGCAGATTGTGTATGAACTTACCAGACATTACTCCAGAAGAAATAACTCTGGTTAAGAACGCGAAAGAAGGAAAACCGCATTCCTTCAATGCTCTATTCAAGAGATATAAACATTTTGTAGATCATGTGCTTTACGAATATGTAAAAGACATGGATGAGGCACGTGATTTAACAAATGTTGTATTTCTTAAGGTCTACCAGAAACTCCCAAGCTTCACTGAATATAAATCGTTTGGTGGATGGTTGAGAGTTATCTCAAATCGAGTTGCTGTGGATTATTTACGATTACGTTCAAAACACCGATTTACAGAAGATGTTGAAAAGGACTGGGTTGTACCGAAACAGAAAGAAGTTAATGAGACCGATCTGATCAATCGGTTGATTTATCAGGAGTCTGTGGACTACTTCAAAACCCTACCACATCCTCAAGGTCGTATAAACGAACTATATTATTGTAATAGTTACACAGTCGATGAGATTTCCAAAGCCTTATTCGTGCCCCTAGGTACTGTAAAATCAGTCCTATTTAGGACACGTAAGGAATTACGTAAACTTTTTAAACATTAACAAAATGAGTCTACTTATTTATTGCATCGTAGCTGTGCTTCTCGCTTTCGCCATTGGTCGATCAAAGCGTTCAGCAAAGCTTTTTTGGCTGCTCATTACCTGTTTCGGTATTGGTGCCATTGGTGCAGCTATCTTCTCTTCGTGTGAGAAGGTTGAGGGGACTGGTGATGTTGAGAAGAAAGCTTTCACGTCGATGAACGCTGGGGTGCAGAAGTCAGCCATTGTTGCAGACATTGCCCCAGTGTACATTGCTCTCTTTGAGCAGCCTTTGATGAGTCAGAAGCAATCTTATCACTATGACATCATTCCAGTATCTCATGCTGCAAGTAGCTCTGACATTACTGTCAGGGGAAATTTCGTCAATCTCTTAAACCCAGGATTAGTGTTTAAGTACTTTGACACATCATGAACCTAGAGTCTTCCATGCGGATAGATGATAAGTTCATTCATTAAATTAAGTTTAACAGTTTAAATCATTATCAAAATGAGCAAGAAGAACAAGAAGAACAACAAAGTTGTGACACCTCCCGTAGTTAACACCAAGCCGGAGGAGAATGAGGTTAAGACGAGCCCTGAGGCTCAAGTTGAGAACAACGAGCAGAAGATTGAGCAGATGCCCACACCTGAGCCTGAGGTAAAGGTTCCTATGACCCCACCTCAGCTCGATTTGCCGCTCATGCCGAGTACTGATGTGCAGGCAAACGGCCTCGATCCTAATCATCAGGTGGACCTGATCAGGATGACGCACGAGTACTTCAAGAACTCTCCTGATCTTATTCAGAAGTTCGACATTTCGCAGGGTGTTGTTGACAACATGAATCATGTCAACATGATTGCCATTGCTGCAGCATGGGCTAATGAGATGACATTCTCTAAGACCCCGTTCGCAGGAAAGCTGCGTACCGCAGTGCTGCCTGAGATGGCAAGTGCTCTTAAGGAGCTCGGTATCAAGGCAGACAAGATTCTCGCCTTGCCGTCTTCATCTGACGGTACTACGACCGTCACGTCTAAGGATGTTCAGATTCCTAAGACCGTGAAGGACCAGATGAAGGCCGAGAACAAGCTCCAGCAGGAAGAGGTTGAGCTCGACCCCACGAAGATTCACAACAAGACTGAGGTCTTTAAGACCGTCCAGTATCTTCTTACGAACAAGGGTGCTGTCTACAGCAACATCAAGGCCGCTGTGAACTTCTATCGTTCATGGCTTCTCATCCAAGCTAAGGATGATCAGGCTGAGAAGGACCGCATCAATGCACGTACTGTCAAGGATATTATCCTCGACATCGCAGAGTTCACTAACGCTTGTCCTTTCGTTCTAAAGGGTGTTGGTGGTTATCTGTTGCGTCTTACGATGGCTCACAATAGTATTGTTCCCGCATTCTGTATTATGCGTAATACGGTGCGTGACAAGGTAACCGGAAAGACGACATGTGACGAGCAGGAGATTGCCGACATCTGCTATGCAGTTGTCAATTGGGCAGCTAATGCTCGTATCTCCGAGAAGAAGAAGAACATCGAGGTCCTTAGCGCAGACAAGAAGCGCAACAAGGAGGCCATTGATGGTGTCAATGCTGACATCAAGGCCATTGAGGACATTATCTCAATGCTCGATAACCCGAACAGCGACTTTGCTGACAACGTTCTTGACAACCTCAAGAGCGATGATGCAACCGTTGTTAAGAATGCTCAACAGGCGTTCGGAATCATCGCTAAGTGCTACTATCCAGGCACTGACCTCCGCAAGCGTTACACCAACCTTGCGGACAACGTAAAGCAACTTGCCGGAATCATCACGAATCTCTTCCGAGATCCGATGAGTCCGCTTAGCAACTTCAACATCGCAAACCTCGACCAGGAGCTCATTGAGGCTCCGAAGGAGGAGGAGAAGCCTGCTGAGACTACTGAGAAGACTGACGAGTCTTCTGAGGAGTCTAAGGAGGCACCTGCGGCAAACGATCCTGAGAAGGCTGACGAGTCTTCACAGGATTCCAAAGAGTCTGACGAGACTGCTGAGGAGACGCCTGCAGAGGAACCATCTAAGGAAGAAAAAAAAATGACTCCGAAGATGTCGCGCAAGATAAAGAAGGCTGCGAAGAAGCTCGGTCTTTTGCGCAAAAAATAAGTACATGCGCAACGAAGATGGCAGCCGCTTTCAAAGAGTTGTTTTCGTAAAAAACAAAAAAGCTATCAAAGCTATGGGTAAATTATCAGTTTTGTCGTTCTGCATAATATTCTTATTCTTAGGAATAAAGGGTATGCGCAGCAACTTGACGATCAGTGGCCCAACTCAGACAGTGTCTGCAAGTCAGCCACGTGCACCTGGTTTTGACATAAACCATTTGCGCACCAACGCATTGACTCAACAGCGAGATACTGTACGTGATACAGTATACGTTGAATCAAAGCAAAGTTCAACACCAATGAGCGTGACGGTTGTGGCACCCAAACGCAAACAGATTAAGTATCGTACTCGCAACAAGTCTTATCTGTTCATAGCAACACCACGGGATCGTGCAAAGCTCTCCCTCGATTCAGTACTGGCGGACAGTACTATGCGCATATCAGAACTGACATGTGTAGGATCGAAAAACGTAAGAAGCTTAGCGAGGGATTGACGTGGTCTCCCTCGGTCAGTACATTTTAGTTATGTCTCATTAACATAGGTACTATATCGGTAAGACCACAGCTTGTCACTGAATCCGATGAATTTAGACACGGTCGAGGATAATCAACCGTTAAACGACAACCAACGAACTTGATCCGAGAATATGTTAGCCCTCTCAAAGGGTGAGAAACTCAAAAGGTAGGATGAAATGCTATGAATGTGAAAAACTCATAGTAAGTAGGGTCAGCGTTGTATCAACCCTACTCTGTACATACATGAGAACCGTCTGGCGATGTGTGTACATGAAAAGACGCATAAGTCTCAAGAAGAGCAAAACGAACCGTATCGATAAGTACAACAATGATACTAAGTTGTGCATTAACGTACACGAGTTGACATACATACAATTCCAACCTGTATGTAAGTATCAATAGCTTAGTTTAGTGTCACACGCCTCCAAAGCGTGCATTGAGGAACGAAGAATTTCACGAAGACTATGAGAGTACTACTCATAGGGTGACCATTAGGATAGCCGTACGGAAGTCCCACTGGTTCGATTCCAGTGATCTCAGTTGAATGGGAGACCGGGGATGGGGTGCAATAGTACAGAGTGAGACCGCCAGGCTTTGGTCGTTTATGCGGTATATAAAAGTAAAATGACCAGACTCTCGATGCAGGAGAGTAGTAGGAGTGAAAGCCTTACCCGACACGAGACCGGGTTCATAAGTCTGATGTTAAGTTTACAACTAGCCCTTAGCAAGCAATGTTGTATTCAAGCGAAAGCGAATGGGGTGACGCCGGATAGTCAGCCTAAGTCACAGGGTAATGTGGCAAATAAAAAACAGAAGAACTGATCGATTCGAAAACCAACATGCCAAGTTGGAAGGACCTCCGTCAGTTGTTAATACGAATAAGTTTTAGTAATGTTAAGTATATATGGTACTTTTTAAGACTATGATACGAATGGTTTGGAGCCAGTAAAAATGTAGAATAAACGCCTACAAGTCGTAGCAGAATGCTTTTAACTTATTATATCAGTCTCCTTGACACGAAATCAACCGACAGTCGTAGACGCATTTATAGAGTTAATTAACATGTTTAACAGTATGTCCTCCGGATGGAAGTAACGCTCACTATATCATACGTTGTAAGTATGTGAACGAGAATGGATAAGCTATCGTTGTAAGATAGACACTGCCTGTACCTCCCGGAAAGTTACTAATGGAATACACTATGTAGAATAGATAGGTAAAGCGCATACAGCAAATATGCGTGTATCAAGTCTATAGAACATATATCGTGAACCTAGTAGGCAGCTTCGTAGCCCATGAGACGCAGTGCAAAAGCGTATGCAGGTTTGGTTCAGTAACGCGGCCATAATCACACCCCCCTGTCTCGGGATGTTGTGATAAGCAAGAAGTGGGTGATAATTAGTAATAGCGATAGGGTTGAAGTCCCAAGTAATATTTCATGAAAAAGAAGAACTGACAGCAAAGTCAGGGCAAAAAAGCCGTAGATACGCTTAGTATGTTCGATAATGAAACGCACTCCTCGCGTACTCTCTACTGGAAGAGAGCAGGGTAGGTTTTCGAGTAAGTTGATGATTTATGTCTCTACTATAATCATCTTGAGGAAACATAGGCTTTTGTTGCTTTCAGCCTTTTATGCAAGCAACTCGGATGGAAACACAAAATATATCCGATCTTTCAATTTTCGTTGGTTAAGCCAGATTGAATCGAAATTTTGTCAACGTATTTATACTATGAGCATTAGTCGAGACGATTTGGTTGTTAGTAAAAATCATAAATACAAAAACTATTGGAGGTCTAGAAGAGTCCCTGAACCAGACCTTCAAGAGTTATACGTATACACAGAAGTGTCAAGGATCATTCAAAGCTTTCCTGACGGTGACTATAGAGTAAGGGCTTAGCTAATCCTACCGTTGGATTCCCAAATACATTGATTGAGCTTCTTAAAGGAATATAAAGGTGTAGGCTATAGAAAATAAAAGCGGCACACCATGTGTGCATCCTTTGAACGTATGACTTAAAACAAATAAACCATTTCAGAGATAAATAACATTGTATAATTCGTATCGTTGGTCAATCACTGACGATCTCAAAGAGGATACGAACATGGAGAATAAAGTAAAAATTGACGCAGCAGTTCTGCGGGGTAATCGTATGGAGTTGAGTAACATTGGTGGAACGCTTGGTGGACGGTTCTTCCGCCTTAACAAGCACGCAATTGACGATGAGTATGGTAATCTCATCGCACAGATTCGCAACACGGGTAACAAGGAGTTGTGTCTCAACCGAGGCATCAACCGGTACGCAATCCAGGGATTCGATATTCATCGTATCGAGTTCAAGAACGCGGGTGACGGCACACCGTGCGTCTTTATCAATGAGGGTGACAAGAACTCTCGTGGTGAGGACATGAGTGCAGTATGCCCCGTGGGCAATCGTAACCGACCGTTCACGGAGGCTTCCGAGGAGAGTATTGGTGAGGCTATCGAGTCTCAGCGACGGGACCTTATCTTTGCTGATCCCGATGGTGTGGTGGATATCGTAAATCGCTATAACCAGAATGAGATGGCACGAATCGACAGTCTCATTCAGCAGCTCACCAAGGCTAAGAACAACATTGTTCAGACGATCGAGAACAACAACAAGCGTGCCATGGAGTACAAGAAGGAGTTACGGGACAGCAGCAAGACCGTGACATCCGCATCGATCGTTGGATCCATTAGCGTCGAGTAACTATGAGTGTGACATCCAATTGTATAACCGAAAACAGTAAGCTTCATATTCAGGAGATGCTTCTCACTCCTCAGATCAGTGAGACTGTGTATTCTGATGTAAAGAAGGGTAAGACCTATAAGCTTACACGGATCCGAAACGACGGATCAATTTATCTCGGTGAGACTTCTTATGAGTGGTGGAACAATTTGTTCAACCTTAGTAAGGAGATCTCATTTGAGACGTTCTGTATGCGAGTATACGAGGCTATTGCCCAGATGGCTGGTGCAGAGGGCTCCGATACCCAAAAGACAATCATGCGTGGTTTGAATAAAGACATTCTTACTGCGCTGATAGCTACGAAAGATGTGAATATCGTGGTGGATCGTTTGTTCGATACGCTGCGCTTCGCAATCGAATCTAGCCCCATGGCGTCTAAGGGAACACCCTTACGGCGTGAGTCTGCTGAGGATATCCTTAGTAAACTAAAATTCACTGGAGGAGCCGATCTACCTGTATACGACTCCCGAGGCGACATTCTCGTGACACTTTACATGGAACCTACTGGATATAAGGTACGGCATGTGGACGATTAACTTGGGCTAACCAGATGCTACAGTCATCTGTAGTTGCAGATCAATGCGTATCTGTAACATACCTTTATGTGAGCTCGTAACATATCGTATCATTAAACCAATAGACTTCCTACATTATAAGCCAAAATGTTCTATGAACAACTTATGTTCCATATGCTGTAGTCATATGCCATCTTAAGATCAATGCGTATCTTAAGAGCAAAGTTTGTATGTTCAATGAACTAAGAGCTAACTCCAAACAACAACAATCACCCCTAAAGAACTGCGTTTGCGCTCCGTATGCTGTAGTCATACGCCTTTGTAAGATCAATGCGTATCTTACAAGTCAAGCTTACGCAGTTCACATTGTCCCGTGGTGTAAATGGAAACACAACAGATTTTGGTTCTGTCATTCATGGTTCGAACCCATGCGGGATAACTAGGTAACTTACGAGGCACTCGAATTCAACTATGTTTTACTTTAAAGATATCAAATATGAAGAAGAATAAGAAGTTGAATGCCAATGATATTATCAGCACTCGTAAGCGTCTCGATAGTGAGATTGCCACCTATTGGTCTTTTATCAAGGCCGAGAACACATTGCGTAATAACGCTCTGAAGTTTCGTACACACAATCTTCTGGAGCTATATAACCAGATTACGCAGAAGATTGAGCATCGAATCCTAATTAAGGGTTTGCTCAATAATCTTAACAACGACAAGCTTAGTTTTAGTAGTTCTGAGTTTATGAAGACTCATTACTACAACATTTTCCGTCTTCAGGAGTGTCAGGAGCAGATTACGAAGCTTAATGAGATTCGTAAACGCTGTCTTGCACCTCAGTTAAAGGCTCAGAAGGGTAAGAAGGCACTCGGTTATAACGAGGTGTTTACCCATGAGAAGATTTCATCTATCATCAACAAGCTTGAGTTGATGGTGGCATCTTGCAAGAGTGCAATTGCCAAATATAATGACGAGACGCAGATTGAGATAATTGACAATAGTCTCGATGCCGTTCTTGCGGCATAAAACAAGATAGAGCTTAGTGTTTTGGACTGCCCGAAGGGGATTCTGATCGATGCAGAAAAAGCTCACAGAGAGCGTTTAATCAGCACGGCTTAACAACTAACCATGAGACGTGTTAGATGCGCTTAGAAGGCCTGTATGAGGCCTTAAATAGAATGTATCACACACTAAAGACATTATCAAAATGAACACATATAATATTGACAAGCAGTTTAAGAAGTTTTGGAAGATTAGTCATGCAAAGAGCGCATTGTTGTGGAAAATAATGTGTTTTTTAGAAACCAAAAGAGGTCAATCGTTCGTTAACAACTTGCACAAATTCTCTTTGAAAGAGCTTGGCATGATGTACGGCATGAACCTTATGACTATCAACAACAGTAAGGACGTATATACAATCATCGATAAGGCGATTGATCTGTGTAATATGAAACCTACTCCAGGAGCCTCGTACAAGCCCTGGAAGGTACCTGAGAAGCCAAATTATCCCATGTACCTTACAAGTGGACGTCAGCCCATTAAAACGATCCATACGGCCGTTTATAGGCGTTTTCCGCACACTAAGAAGGTTGAGGACTATGGCTGGGACATCAAGTATCGTGATATCTCTGACGTAGGATTGTTGGATAACAAGCGTATTTATTGGCGATATGAGTATTATCGTGATTATACGAAACTTCTTGAGAAACATAAGATGGAGCGTTGGGAGCGTAAGCACCCACGTCCTACGGATACGATGCTGAAACAAGACCTCTTCCCTGAGATGCTAACAGCAGCATGGAAGAAGCGAGAGGGTGAAGCACGTAACTACATACGTAATCTTGTGAAAGAAAAGTATGACAAATCATCTGTACCGTGTATCGCACGAGTCAAGAACTATGACGGCACGTACAAGAATGAGATTGTGAGTTGGATTAGTGATCCGCATAACAATATCGGTCGTATAAACAATGACGACTATGCAAACAACTCGTTAGTTCGTACAGGAGCAAAGGATCTCCTGTCATATTCCATGAACAAAAACGTTGTATGCGGGTACATACAGAATCGAACTCAGACGTTAGGTCGTACATTGACGATGGACATGATCCATCAGATTGCTGCCTAACGTGAGACCTATTTGACACTATAACGGTGTTGAATAGGTCTTTTTGCGAATGTGGTGGAACGGTAGACACGTAACACTTAGGATGTTATGCTAAATAGCGTGCAGGTTCGAGTCCTGTCATTCGCACAATGCATATTGATTGATTTTAAGTTTTTAGTTATTGGAATTTCTCATAAACAAGTCTGTGTCACAAGCGTGTGACGAAAATACTCAGATGTGTGAACATATGGGTATCTTGACTCCGTAGCTCAGAGGTTAGAGCAGGGCATAGTTAATGTCAAGATCACAGGTTCGAGTCCTGTAGGAGTCGCTTTGGTTAATTGTCTTTTTAGTTAGCATTTTTTACTTTAAATTAAGGTTCTGCAATGATTTGATGATACAACAAAAACATAGTTGCTGTGAAACAGCTGTGTTTTAGCACCAACAGCGGTTGGTGTATTTGCCTCTTTAGCTCAGTTGGTAGAGCACGGGCTTTGTACTCCCGGGGTCGTTGGTTCGAATCCGACAAGAGGCTCTATATGGCGTGATGGTGAAAATGGTAGACACGATGGATTTAAGATCCATTGGCCAGTAATGGTCGTGTGGGTTCGAACCCCACTCGCGCTACGTGTTATTTTGTTTTTCCATTAGTTACAATATGTAGTTTTTTTCCATTTATTTCTCATACGGTCTGTGAAGATAGTATGAGACCCGGGCCTTTAGCTTAGTAGGTTAAAGCAACTAGCTCATAACTAGAAGACCACAGGTTCAATCCCTGTAAGGCCCACACAACACGAACAGCTGAAATATGTGCTTTGAATATAAGCAGTAAGTCGTGGCAAGCTTACTTTAAAGTATTTAGCCTTCATGGACTGATAAATATGATTGTTCGTGCCCCATAACGGCTATAGACGTATAGATCGTAAAGCCAGAGCCTCTGATGATTCAAGCAATGGTGCAGAACGTAGGCTGCAGTTGGCAACTCACTATAGTTTAAGTTGCAGGGCAGAGTGGTCTCGGAGATTCGAGAAAGGGTTCGACTCCCAACTGCCCTCTATAACCAAACGAGTCTTAGAACCATGGTAATACACAACAAACCAGTTATCGTCTACGATATTGAGGTGTTTCCGAATGTGTTTCATTGCACTTGCAAAAACACTGAAACTGGAGAGTATAACAAGTTCGAGATTTCGCAACGTAGAATCGATATTGATAGTTTAGTTGAGTTCTTCAATAGAGATTATCTCTTTTGTGGATACAACAATAAACGCTACGATGATGTTGTAATCAACTATATTATCATGTATCGAGAACCATTATCCAAATCTCCTATATGGAGATGTACGGATAGTATCTACAAGCTGTCTCAAACAGTCGTATTGTCCAAAGACGGAGATACTAAAGCATTTAGACGATGGATGTTCGCAAATTATTTCGAATCTATGGATTTACTAACTATGCTATTTAGTAGTAAGTTACGTGTAGGTTTGAAAGAAATGCAAATAACGATGTTCTATCATAATGTCCAAGAGTACGATGGAGATTTCAATGAATTTCTTCCACTTAACCAGGTTGACAAAATGATAGAGTATAACATCAACGACGTAGATTCAACTGAACAGTTGCTGAATACGTTACAAAAGAAAGGAGAGATCGATGTACGGTTATTCATGGAAGATGAGTATAATATCAACGCATTATCCATGGATAGCGTCAAATTCGGAGAAACGATGCTTCTTAAGGAGTATTGTAAACGTACACACCAAAGGGAGAGTATAGTCAGTGAACAAAGATCTCCAATGGATTACGTACCTCTGAAAGACGTTATTTTACCGTTCATTACATATAAAAATCCGATATTACAAGGTGTTTTGGAAGATATGAAACGACAAGTCGTTCCTACCAGAAAAGAGCTTATTCCAAAAGGCCAAAAAGCATACGAGAAGTGTTTTGTTATCTCGAAAACGCGCTACTCTGTGGGCGTTGGAGGAATTCATTCCTTAAACAAACCAGAGATCTTCGTTCCAAGTGAAGGTGAGTACATAGGGCATGCAGATGTCACCTCAATGTATCCATCTTTTATTGTACAATATAAGTGGGTACCCCGTCACTTAGGAAAAGAATTTTGGGAACTGTATAAACATGTATATCATGAACGTATAGCTGCCAAACATAGTGGAGAATCAGTCAAGTCGACAGCTCTAAAGCTTGTACTGAACTCAGTAACAGGGAAAATGCAGCAAGAAACCTCATGGATGTATGATCCATTTTCAGTGTTTAAGATTCGTATCAACGGACAGTTGGTACTTCTTATGCTTATAGATAGATTACTCCAGTTGGGCTGTAGGATTGTACAGGTCAACACAGATGGTGTCATGTATGTTGCTAAGGAGGCAGATAGGAGTGGTGTCCAATCAGCAATCCATGAAGTAGAGCAACTTACACGTTTAGGTTTCGAAACTGATGACTACGAAGCGTTTTATCAGTACGCTGTTAACGATTATTTCGGTGTCGTTAAAGGATATTCTCAATCCAAGAATCCAAAATTGATAGAGAAAAAAGGAATGTTTATCACAGATGCCAAACTAGGTAAAGGTCTTGCACCATTGATCATACCTAAAGCTGTGATTAACTATTTCCTTACAAAACAAGATGTGTCAGAGTTTATCAAAAGTGCTAATAACATTGATGATTTTTTAATGACACAACGCGTTGATAAGAAGTTCAAGGTTGAATACGCAGATAAGTATATTCAGCGAATTAACCGCTTCTATGCATCAACAAATGGACACTACTTGTTTAAGGTCAAATATGAGGATGATGGTCCTCATTATTCGAACATGCTAACAAAATCAGGCATAACGATCTTGAATAAGTTAGATTCCAAACCAATTGAAGACAGAAAGATCAACTACAACTATTATATATCAGAAGCTCGTAAGATTATAAATGATCTAAAATGTCGACAGTTAGAACTCTTTTAGTAACCAACTTGTTAACCTTTGAGTATAAGAGATGATTATTGAATTAGATACAAAACTTGCGGATTTACCGCAACAACTCAATATGAACCAGTTGGTGTTCCTAAGTATGGTATTAGACGACAATCACAAAAATAATCAAGACGTCCAAAAAATTGTCAGCCTAATTACGGACGATGAAATATCATACTTAGTTTCTCAGGGACTTATAACCTCGATAGAGAGAGGTAATTCAATTACGTATCAAGCAACTGATCAACTTAAAAACCATCTAAAACCTGAAAAGGATTGGTTTGATCAGTTTTACGATATGTACCCCGTCTATATTATGCGACCAGATGGTGTAAAAACCTATCTTAGAGCAAACGTGAACAAATGTAGACGCATGTTTAATTCAAATGTTGGAAAAAGCTCAGCAATGGCCCAACATCTCATTGACTGTCTTAAGTTCGAACTCGATAAAAAGAGTAGAACAGGAAAGTTGATGTATATGAAGACAATGTGGCGATGGTTAGTTGACCATCAGTGGGAAGAATCTGAGGAAGAAATGCAAGACCAAGTGAACGAAACAAAACAACAAAGTTATGGAACAGAACTCATCTAATCTTAAGATACGACCAATGTCTATAGTAGCCCAAGAAGCTATTGACTATATACGTGGTAGGAAGGAACACAGTGTTGTGTCTTTAAGAACAAGATGGAATAAGCTCAACTCTCAGTGTATGGGAGGTATAGAGCCAAACACTGTTTACACGTTTACTGGAATTTCAGGAACAGGTAAGAGCTCTCTTGCAAATCTTATCGCAACGGACATTATTGATCTTAATCCGAGTGAAGACATTGTGATTCTTAATTTTTCGTTAGAAATGGTTGGCTTTAGGCAGGTCGGAAGGACGCTCTCAAACAAGCTTAAGAGAACGACTTCTGACCTGTATAGTTCTGAAAAGGACCTGGACGACAAAACCTTCGCTAGTGTCGTATCAGTAGCTTCCAAGCTAAAGAAGTATCCAATCTACTTTGTAGACAATCCTGGTACTTCTACGCAAGTTAAGAACACAATTATGGCATTCTATGAAAAGTACGTAAAAGATACTGGAAAACATTTCATTATAATGTACGATCACGCGCTTCTAACAACACGTGATGGTTCAGTATTGGAGACAATAAGCAACCTGCTTCAAGTCTTCATACAAGCTAAGAAGTTACCTCTTACGAGTGTTATACTTCTTACGCAAATGAATAGAAACATAGAACAGCCAGAAAGGATTAACAACCCATCGGGACACTTTCCGATGAGAAGTGATTTATCATCATCAGATGCTGTATTCCAAGGCAGTGATTATGTCTTGGCAATGCATCGACCGGAATTGTTGGGAATAAGGGAGTACGGACCCATGAAGTTACCAACAGAGAATAAGGTTTACATGCATATCTTAAAAAATAGAGATGCAGGTAAGCCGTGCATCATCGAATTCGAGAACGATCTTAAGTTCAACAATCTGATTGAGTGCTAAGCATCTGAGAAGACGTTTAACACATTTTATAGGCTGAATATTATGATTAAGAATACTTTTATCGTTGACAAGACTAACACCAATAACAATTACAATACGTATGACAACTATTCTGAGGATCTCACTTCTCTTATTTTGTCTTCTGTGATTGCAAAGAACTCTTCTATGCAGCAGCAGAAGCCCAAGAAGAAGAGTTTGTTTAGTTTTGTGTTCAACAATAAGCCTGCGAAGACAACGAAGCCGACCAAGGAGATTGGCTTGTTGGAGGCAATCAACTATCTTGCAAACGATTATCACCCCAACAACTATTGCGGTGATTATACGAAGATTAAGCTTTCTGACGGTACGATTATTCGTATCTTCGGCGACGATGAGGTTCAGATCAACGATACTCTTTTGAGTCTTGATGATTCTGCAGCCATTCTCAAGTTGCTGAAGCCGTCAACACAGAAGTTGATAATTGATTTCGTGATCAATTTCAAGTTCTAATATATAAAAATAGACTCAAGAAGCATGATAACACTACCTACAAGTAAGGTTCCAGCAACATCCACGAATCCCAAATTTTTGATTCTCTATGGGCGCCCTGAAACTTTGGGGCTTTGTCAGGTGACTGACATCGAAAAAACCTCTAATTTCTGAAACCACTTTATATTTTACAACGTTAAATATATAAAACGGGGAAAATAAAGTAAATCAGAAGCTAAGTTATGGTAAAGCAAGAAACTATTAAAAGATACACTAAATTTGTCGGACTTAATTTTGGCTGTATTCATGTAGACAGCATTGATTTGTCAAAAATTAAATCAAATAGGATTTATTTCAACTGTACATGTAATGCATGTGGCAGAAAATTACGCATACGATCAGACGGCTTACGTAAAACAAGAGTCGGCTGTAATAAATGTATGGGTATTTGGAGAAAATCTAACTTTGAGAAGATTGAATCTGAAAATCCTGTTAAAAAAGACATTCGAAATAAATATTCGCATTTTAAATGCAACGCAATTAAACGTGGAATCAACTTTGATTTAACAAATGATGACGTTCTAAATATATGTGAACAAAAATGTTTTTATTGCGGAAAAGAAAGGTGTCTTGGAATAGATAGACTTGATAATTCAAAAGGATATACTATAGAAAATTGTGTACCTTGTTGTGGATGCTGTAATAAAATGAAAATGGATTTAGAGCCAAATTTCTTTTTAGAACAGATTGAAAAAATTCACAATAATATTGAAACCATAAAAAGTTCATCGACTATCTCGAAAGAGAGTACATCCAAAACTATTGTGGATGGAAACGGGGTTCATCTCAAATTTAATAGAGATGGTGATATAGTCAAGTCTGCATAGTGATATGCAGCAGTTCATAAGAGAACGCATTCGAAGTAGTGAATCGAATGGAATAAAAACGAAATGCGGAAAAACGTCCGCTCTTGCCCAATTAAATGACAATCTAATAATCGATCTGGAGGGAGGAAGTACATTCATTGACGCTATGGCTGTACAGGCCAGAAGCGTTAGTGATCTTGGAGAGATTGCTCAAGCCATTAGAGCTAAGAACACTGAAGTGGGGCATAATTTCTACAGGCATATCACTATTGATAATGCCACTCGTTTAGAAGAAATCTGCCTAGGTTACGCCGCTACGTTATATAAGAAAACTCCACTTGGTAAGAAGTGGGAGGGAACAGACGTCAAAACTCTTCCGAACGGATCCGGGTATTTATATATTCGCCAAGCCGTCCGCAAAGTTATTGATATGTTCCGTGAATTGTGTGATGAATTCATTCTAGTAGGTCATGTAAAAGACATACAGATTGAACAAAATGGTGAAGAACTTAGCCAGATGGCCCTCGATTTAGTGGGAAAACTTGGAACTATCATCTGTGGTGAATCTGATGCTGTTGGACTCGTATATCGTAAAGGTAACGAAACACATGTCAGTTTTGTTGGAGGTGATGGTACAACAAAGGAAGCACGAGCTCCCCATTTGCGTGGAAAAGACATTGTTATTGCAACAGGCAATGATGATGGTACGATAACCACGTATTGGGATAAAGTGTACAAAAACGATTAAGAACTATAAAGTCAAGAAATTATGTTTAATACGAAGAGCGCAGTTATTACGAATACAGAGAGTAATGGTAACTATATGCCTGCTGGCATCAATGAGAATGTGCATTTGAAGGAGGTTAATGTAAATGTATCTCCTACAGGCCTAGACTTCCTGGAGATTATCTTTGAGAACAAAGATGGTCAGACAGTTAGTATGAGTGAGTGGCAGAACAAGAAGGGTTTGTATACAAAGACCGATGAGGATCTTCAGCGTGCTGATGATCGTCAGTTTGGTCGTTTGATTCAGATCATCAATTGTTTCTATCCGACAATTGAGGATGTTGAGCTTAACTCATTCAAGGAGATGATTACTTGGGTTAAGAGCAAACTTGATCCTATGATCGCTACGCAAAAGGAGCTTCGTCTCAAGGCCGTGTTCGATAAGAACAATTATGTAACAGTCTCAAAGAACGGTATCTTTGTAGAGCCGATGACTGTGGACAAGAAAGATTCCCAGATAAAGAAGTTTAGTCGTGACAACTTTGAGCGTACAATTGTTGCCGACAAGGAGACTTCTAACGACCCGCTTACTGGTAAGAGTACTCCGGATACTGGGAAAGGTGCTGACGACCTTCCATTCTAAAATGGTCAGTGGTGGAATGAATCCTAAACCCTAAGCTTACCGGATTGTGCTTTAAACAATCCGACAACTCGTGAACGGTTTTCCTTAGTTTGTGTGTTTAATAAGGAAGAGAGGTTCGATTCCTCTCCACGAGACTAACATAGAACTTATAAGTCAAATGTATAGCACAAGAACAGCTAAAACAATGAGTTTAAAAGACTTGTTGGATAAGTTGGATGATTATGCTATTTTCTCGTATTATCTTGGTGATTTTAAGATCAACAAGTTAATGAATAGTCCACTTCGATCTGATGACAAGAACCCATCATTTGCTGTATTTAGAAGCAGAACAGGAGGGTTGTTGTATAAAGATCACGGTACTGGTGATGGAGGTAACGCTATTGATTTTATCAAGCGATATCGAAACATCAACACAAGACCAGAGCTTGAAAAAGAACTACTTCGTATAATAAGAAGGGTGAATCCTTCTCAATCCTATCGTATCTCCACATACGATTACTCTACGTACCATGATATGGATTTCGGAATAGTTCGACAACCGTTTACTAGCGTAGATAGGAATTACTGGAAACAGTTTTCAATATCTATGTCTACGTTAAACTTGTATCAAGTATTTAGCATTAAATATTTTCTTTGTAATAGAATCGTCCGTGGAATCTACAAAGAATGTAATCCTATGTATGCGTATAAGGTTAGTAACAAATTTAAAATATATCGACCTTTAGCCTCTAAGTATACTAAATGGCGTTCTAATCTGACAAATGAGGACGTACAGGGATTATCTGAATTACCCAAGGAGGGTGGGAGTATTCTCATTATCACAAAGTCTCTTAAAGATGTGATGGTACTACATGAGATGGGATTTGATGCTATTGCCGCAGCAAGTGAGACAACATTCATACCTGAAGATATATTGGCTACTTTAAGTACCAAGTGGTCTAAAATACTGATACTGTATGATCGAGATGCAACAGGAATGTTAAATGCTCGTAAGTTAAGTAAGAAGTATGGATATGATGCATTTTTCATCCATAAGAGCTTTAAAGCCAAAGATATATCAGATGCCGTTAGAGACAACGGGTTTGATAAAGTAAAACAATGGTTGACCAAAACGTTAAGTAGATATGAAGATACTATGATACAAAATGTCGAAAGTTAAGGCTAACAAAGCGGTTCCTAAAGGAACTAGGTTAAAACATGTGATTCAAGATGGTTATGAATTTAAAAGTCCATTAGAGGCTTATACTTGGAACGAATTCAAAAAACATAATATTCCAGTACAATATGAGCCTCAACATTTTGAACTACAACCAAAGTTCGAATACCTCGGGAAACGCTATCGCAATATAAAGTATACTCCAGACTTTATTGGAGATGAGTTTGTGTGCGAATGTAAAGGGAGGGTGCAACGAGACTTCCCCCTTCGTTGGAAGATGTTTTTATACAACTTTAAGCTGAAAGGCTTAGAACGAAAGGCGTACATCGTACATAATCACAAAGAGGTAGATTCAATGATTCAAGAGATTAAATCCAGAAACAATGAAAGAATTTGCTAAAATGGGTGACCGAATTATTCCGTCACCTCAGGGTATTGATTATGAGCTTAATTGTGATCATGTGTATGAAATGCAATATGATCCATATAGTGGTGAAATATATCTTGTAGAACGAGATCCTATTAAGGATCAAGTGCTATATTTTACACAAGATGACAAGAAGTTTATTAATTGCGTCCTAAACCATGCATCTCGAAGTGAGAAGACTACTGGTGTACTACTGTGTGGTCTAAAGGGTTCGGGCAAGACTGCTATGGCTAAACATATAGCTAAGAAGTCAGGAATGCCTGTGCTGATTGGAAATCCCTGTATCAGGATAAATCGTCTGAAAGAGTTTTGTGCAAAGATTCATCAAGCTGTTTGTATAATATTTGATGAGTTTGAGAAGGAGTGGGATTCTTCTGAGGTACTAACTCTTTTGGATGGAGTTCAGGACGGTTGTAAGCGATTAGTGCTTATGACTTGTAATGATAAGAAGGGTTTGTCTGATTATTTATTTGATCGCTGTTCTCGTATACGTTATCAACGAGAATTCTATGGTGTTGGCGAAGATATAGTCAATAAGCTGGTCACTAGTGTTTGTGGAAAAGAGGATAAAGAATTAGCTAATTTTATATTCAGCAAGTTCAAAGTGTTGTCTTACGACAACATAATGTCTTTCTTGGATGAGTTAAATCATTCTAATGATTCGAAAGAAGATATTCTCAGATTCATGAACATAGCACTCAAAAATGAGTAATAAAGAGTCAGACGAACTGAAAAAGCAATTCGAGATTGCATTTAAAAACCATGATCCTAAACTTGCGTTAGAAATTATACGTAGGCATAAGGGTTTGAGACATCGATCCAATGGAAAAGGATAAAAACCCGTATTATGAGGATATGACTCGAATAAGCAATAGCAATATAGGCTGGTTCCTAAAGAAGGGGCCGGCCTATTTGCGTAATATGCTTGATGGGAAAGAAGAAGGTTTAAGCTTACCACAATTAGCTAAGGGTACAATGATACACGAATACCTTCTTCAACCTGAAGAGTTTCAAAAAGACTACGTTGTATGGGATGCTCCACAACCGAAATCCTCACAAGAAACAAAGTTCTGTGAAGAGCTGGCTACAACCACTGAAATAGAGCCTGATAAAGCCGTTCTAAGCGCATATAAAGCCGCATATAGGACAACTGGCCAGAGTGAGAGTAAAATGCTCTCAGAAGGCCTGAAAAAGGCCTCTACGCTTAATTCGTATATCCAGAGCATCAAGGAGAACGATAAGCGTATTAAGATAAGCCCATATACGATGAATAAGCTCATGGAACTGTCTGAAGTATGTAACAAACACAAGAAAGCAAAAGAACTTCTTGAGAATGTAACTAATTCGGATATAAAAACATATCATGAGTTTCACATCAACTGGTGCGCATATGGTGTTGAGTGTAAATCACTGTTAGATTGTGTCAAATTTGACATCGATCATAAAACAATAACATTGATGGACATTAAGACAACATCACATCTATACTCATTTGAAGATAGCATGAAGGAGTTTGACTATTTGAGACAATTATGTTTCTATACGATGGCTCTTAGCTGGTATATTGAGAATGAATTATATGACGATCCTTGTGATTGGACTTTCAAGTGGTATATTGTAGGTATCTCTAACGATTGGTCTAATCAGGTGAGAGTGTTTGAATTCACATCTGATCAGGTCTGTAGTAGGGAAAATACTATAATTAACGCTCTTCAAGAAATCAAATGGCATCAAGAGACAAATCAGTGGGATTATTATAGATCTTATTATGAGTCTGATGGTGCCGAAAAACTGAACCTATGAGTCAATTGTTAAAATTTGCTGTATCTAATCTAAATACGAATCTGACTTATTTAGATGTTAGTCCACAAGCAGGCTTTGTTAAAGCCAGCTTTGATGATATCGATAGGCCGTTCTTAGATAATCACTTCTTTCTGATGTATGATTGGAGTGTTAAGGATAAGCAAGTAGCTGCTACAGAATATAAACTACGATCGTTTGATAATCTGTATAATGTACGTACAATGTTTGTCGATAAAAAGCCTTATGTTGTATATGCATTTACATTACCTGTAAATCTAAAGCGTATGAAGAGTTGTTCGTTTATAGATACGAAGACTAAGAAAAACGCATTAGACTTTTGGTGGAATTACGATTTCAACTTTAGTTCGGATATACTGAACAATAAGTTGTATACACCATATGTGTATGATCCTATTCCTGCACAAGATTATAGGCCAGACGACGAGTCTATGTAACAAAAAAAGGAGATGTTCAGACATGCTGAACGTCTCCTTTTATTTTTTATATTATATATTACATAATTTATCGTGGGGTTAAACAGATAACAACATTACAGATAGTCATCAGAAGTCGTCTGTAAAGCCTTCGTTACCGAAATCATCTGTAAATTCATCATCAGAAACCTTGGATTGATTATTCTCAACCCATTGTGTCTTTTTAGGAACGATGAAGTTATTAGGCGATTGTTGTAGATAGAAGTTTGTTGTAGATTTAACACCTTCGACATGCAATCCCTTAATAAGTGCATCTGCAGAAGTGTTTTGGAATATTTTAAAAATGTCCTTAGTAAACCTATTAAAGCCTTTATATCCACCCTGTTTAATCTCTTCATCGGATCTATCGTTGATGACATCCATTGGAATATCCATCCATCTATTCAAATTTTCAATGTACGACTTTGCAACAGATGGTGTGCTAAGTATGTCCATGACAACACCTGGTGAATACGCAGAAGCTCTCTCTTGAAACAACTTTAACGTAAATGCAAGCATGTGCCAACGTGCAAGATTCTTAGTTGCCTAGTCCATATTGCTAGTATCTACATCAATTATAGGTTTTCCGTCAAATGGAAGTAAATCAATAACCCATTCAGGATCTTTATCAGGATCATCTCCATCATGACCATATGTGAACGGAACAACAAATCCTAATAATGCTATAACAATACCAGCCAATATAGTCATATCAGCAATCGTTCTACGGACAGCATATCGTTGATTGTCTGTATATTCAAGATTCATACCAGATTGTTCGGACTTCTTTTTCCATCCAACTGCTTGACTTAACCAAGTTCTGCGTAACCATTTCTAGCAACCACGTATAAAATCTTTAAACACAGCTCCATCAAACTATCCTGTTGATAGATTTTCGTAACCCATCTGATCTCCAATATGTCCGTATTCACTAGACCAGCTTATATTTTCATTCTTATTGTTGAATTTAACATAATCAATACCATTGTTTCCAAACATATCCCAATATCGATTTACGAAGAATCCACGCATTAATAAGAAGAATGAACCCCATATATTCTAAGCTAAGAATGCTTTTTCAGATTGATGAACAACTCCATTATATACAGATGTACGATCATGTAATAGTTTAGCCATTCTGTTCTTAAGATCTTCTGTGACATATTGTTCATACTCTTTTTTAACAGAGAAGTTACCGTCTTTATCAAACTCATAAGCATCCCACAGTGTTATCTCTGACCTCTTCCAAACACGTTTACCAGCTTTACGACCAAGCTTCATGTTGTTCAGAATATTACGTTCCATGTCAATAATTTGATTACGAGACATGAATTTCTTTTCACCAGTAGTTGGATCTTCAACGAGCTTAAAATGCCTATAAAAAGCAAGCAGAGTAGATGTGTTAATCATATAATCAGCTAACGAGTATCCAGCCATTCTACCAAAGAACATATGAGCAAGTTTATTTAACTTACTACGATCAGTATGTCTAAATATACCATATATATCCTTATCACCAGCTTGATTATATCGCATAGCTGCTTCAAGTTTATTATGAGCTTCTCTAGCTCCTATATTGAAAAATGATTGCAACGAATACATCATTGCATGTGTCCATCCGTATATAAAATCTGATACGGTCATATATTTGCCACCAATCGCATCAACAAATGAGCTTATCCATGCATCAGCATAACCAACAGTCATTACGGTAATATTATTACCCAAAAGAGCAACTGTTGCTAAAGAGCGTATTGTTTTAACACGCTGTTGAATAGTTTTATCTGACTAAGCATCACGTTTGCTTTTAGTTCTAATCTTAGCGGATGTCTCTTGACCAAATACACGAGAATCAAGTATGTTCTTAAGTTTCTAAGCTTGTTTACCTTGATCTGTACGTAACTATTGGTTACCACCAGGCTCTGTTGTTTCAAGAGCTCTTTGTAAAAGCTCCCATGATGCAACGTGTTTAGATTTATTGTTAAAATTAGCAGCCATTTGATAATACATGATAACAGACCCTAATACATCTGTTGTTATCAAAGACGGATCTTCTAATCGTTGTACCCAACGAACTGGTAGGTTTGTAATAGGAGTACCATCTGGTCTACGAGGAATATCTAAGTTACTAGTTGCATCTGCATGTTGTTCATAGTATTTACCACTAAACGCATCAACACCCATATATTTAATAGTTTTCCACATATTACCATTAAACATGTTACGATACAGCATTTGCATCTTATCACCAGTTATTTGCGGTAATAGTTCTGATCGCTCTGAAGCACGTTGAGGTATATATGAATTAGCTTCATCCATAGTGCTTTTCAATGCGTTTAAGAACTGCATGTATTTACTATTCTTAGCCAACTTATCATATTTATCATTATGATAAATATCCTCATGTGGTTGTACGGGACGATTATCGTTTGAATCAAAACCTTTGTGATTTACAAAGTCTGATGCTTCATCGAGTTCTTGATAATCACTTATTGGAACTCTTTCAATCAGTTTATACGTCTTACCACCCTCAGATATTTGGTCAAGTTTTGGTGCTAAATATGAAAACGCACTCAACTATACGGTTCTACCACTTTCGTCGACATATGTAAATAAATCTGCAAACTGTTGATACATTGCAGGATTAGTTACACCAACTTTATTGTACACTTGCGACAGATAGTTGAAATACGCAGTATGACTACCATCTGTTGTAACACACTGAATCATATCAGCAAATGTCTTGAACGGAATTTTAGGTTTTGTTTTAGAAATCTTACCTTGTTCAATAAGCTCACGTTTAACCTTAGCAATCTCCTGGTCTATTCTCTTAAGCTCCCTCCACATAGACGTGTCAGTTGATAATCCAGTACCAGCTTTATCTAAATTTGGTTGATAGAACCCGAGTTTATATTTCATAAGATTTATAAGCTCCTTCTTACGCTTATTTAAAGCGTCTAATCTTGGATCTTTATACTTACGACCTAACTGTGATAAAAGATCATAAAAGTCATCGGTAAGTTGCATAGAAGTATTATCATTTATGAACCTCTTACGCTCATTAGGATCTGTTATTTCTGATAAGCGTTTATTATAAACATCATAGTTAATTTTAAACTTAACATGATTTTTTATAAATGCGTACCAATTAGAAAGTTCATCAGCTATACGTAACGCATCACCTTCTTTTGCTCGTACATTTGTTATTCCGTCGGAATCAACCCATGATTCATAGTGTGAACTAAGAGCGTTCTTCTATCTTCGTAATACTTCAAGCTACTTCTTCTCTTGAGGAGACAATAAGTTTGTGTTGATAAACCCGTCCTTATCACGTATATTTTTAGTTATAAGATTTATATTACGGTTTATCTGATTCAGAGCAATAAGTGTGGATCTTGACAAATAACGTCTACGCTGTTTGTAATAATCAACAGTATATCGCCTATTTGAATGTTTATCTAACCAGTCATCCAACTCGTCGTAATATTGATTATAAACAGACTTATCTGCAAGTTCGTCATCATCATGAAACTGAACATTACCTTCGTCGTCGAATGTTATAGCATGAGCTCCGTATTTATCAACGTTTGAGTATTTCTCATTTAACTATGCAATAACTTCATCACGATCTTTATAGAACTATCCGTAGTTAATAGGTCGTATAAAGTATCCAGTCGGAGCACCTTTTTTATCAAGTTCCATGAACTATTTTTGAAAGTTCAATATACTTAATTGAGAGCCGATAGGACGTATCTCGTTATACAGTTTGACAAGTCTAGTACCAACACTCAAAGTTTGACGATGAGTTTCAAGATCTGCATTTTTAATAGCATCATCAATCATACGAACAAGAGAAGATCTGCTACGAGAAGCCATACCTATCCAAAATTCACCAGCATTTAGTTGACCATACATATATGAACCCTCTAAGAACTCATAAGCTCTTTGTCTAAAAGCTGCTTTATCCTTAAGATCTAATGTATTTACAATCTAATCTATATAATATTTAGCATACGGATGAAGTAAGTGGGTTTTGTACGTATCGTACATTGTATTTAAAGCTGCATTTAATTGTTGACAATATGCAGCAAGATCAACTCTACCATCGGGATTTAAATTATACCAATATTTGTTATACTAAGAAACAGCTGATGTTGGAGATGAGAATAGTTGGTTTATATATGAGAATAATAGTTGATAATGACCTAACAAATCTCGTTCTAGAGATATCAACATATCTGGATTCCACTCAGAAGGATTCTTATGAACGATAGATTGTATATATTGGTATACATGTGCAATATCACTGTCAGCGTTACGTAACGAATCAAATAGTGTATCATACAAATCTTCAACCTTGTCACCATCATATTGTTCAAATCGTTCAATCTGGTTCTTAAGTCTAACTATCAATTTCTCATTACGATTCTTCTTAGCCTGAGAAGCTTTTAAACGACTTACCGTGCTAGAATGTAACTTGTGTAATATATCACGATCTTTTTCATTCAACAACAGAGATGATGAATAATCACCAACAGCTCTGTCGTATATAATCTGTACATTCTAGTCGTGATGAAGTTCTGCATTCCACATTTGTGCAGCACGTATAGCGTTAATAACCTCTGCTTTTTGTTGATCGGTAATTGTCTTAACACCAAAAACACTCTTAGCTAATTTGGTAAGATTATCCCAGAAGCTAGCTATATAATCAAGTATAGACTTGTTGTTTATACGATCGTTGATATCTTGATCAGTGACAGCATTTACCAAAGCTCTTTCAAGATATTCAGACGTTCTAGAACCAGTATCATTGAATATATCTAAGCCTTTTTGAATAAGATCAGAGTTCCAGAATAAACGAATATAATCACGAGCAATTGCTTTATCAACAGCTACTATATCACATTCAATAAAAGCTTTATACAAAGCAGTTGTTGCGTTATTACAATCATCAACTCCAGCTACTTCACGATATAACTAAGAATATTTAGAACGATATTTCTACCATGTATCCTCGTTTAGCTGGTTTATAATATATTCTAAAAAATCATCTGTTTTATGGTGCCTTGTTGCAACGTAGATACCATCAACATACTATAAGTTGTAACTATTAGCCAATAACTATTGTACAGTCTTGAGAGAATCTTTCATACGATGACTATCATACTCGACAATCTTAGCAGCTCTTGTTTGATCATCCCAACCTGTTATAGACTTATTTATCTTACTACTAACACTTACGAAAGCAGCTTCTTGGGACTTTAACCATTTATCTTTTTCAGATCTAACTTGATCAAATACATCAGATATGTTCTTTAAAAACAACTGGTTACTTAATGAAAAACGTTGTTCAAAATCAGGGATTGTTTTAAGTTCCACAAACTACACATCATCTGATAATATCAGTTCTGTGAGTCTTTTAAAACCAATACCTTCAGCTAAGTTTTCGGCCGTTATTTCATACTTCTGTATAAGAGCATTAAACTTAGGAACTCGCTTTAGATATCCAATAATACCTTTAAACAAATCTAAAACTTTATCTCCGAAATTATATTTAGCTTTAGATTTCTTTTTATCTGAAAAACGATGTTTAAACTCATCAAATACGTATCTACTCAACGCCTGAGTAACCAACTCTTCATCTTGGTGTTCCTTATACAAAGCGTTTATTTCAAGACTTAATTCTTGAAAATTATCCTTTGCAAATGACAAGAGTCTTTTGAATAATTCAGGATTATCCTGCTTAATATTGTATATAAGAACGTGCAACATTTCTTCAGCTAGAATCTAACCGTTAAATCTACCAGCACGTAAGTATATTGTGTTACCAGCGATGAATGAATTAGCAGATCTTGCTTCAATACCTGTACCTTTTCCAACAGACCAATCTGATAACTTATTCCATGTTTCTTCGCCAGCAACAAGTATTTTAAACCTGTTTCCAAATACGTCCTATAGCTTTTGTTTAAAAGCTCTTAGCATATCGTCTGGATTCCCAGGCTTGAATAAGTCACGGGATATTATATCTTTACGATCTACTGTCAAAGGCTTTTTAGACTAGCTATATGCTTGTATAATAGTATAACCACCTTGGAAAAACCATTCATTACCATGTCTTATATATTGACGTGTTGGGTTGATTCCACGATTATTCAAAAGTTGTCTAGCTTCCTTAACAGCTCTGTATGTATGACCAGTTTGTGTTTTGTTTTCCTCAAACCAGTTGATCATTGATTGTACATCAAGACTATATCGTAAACCACCCTGTAACGGGCTTATTGTACCGTCTCTGTTGATAGATCTTATGTTATATTGGTCTGCAACGTTAACAACAATGTTGTACGAATCATCATCAACTATAGATAGCGATTTATCTGATGTAGATACGTAACACGGATATACTGAAGATTTTGTATCTGATAACGATATTGCCTTGTTTGTAAAGGCTGTAGATGGTTCGTTAGACTCATAAAACAAAACCCTCGGTTCTCCGTTAGAATCAACAGATGTACTTTTATAATCAAGACCGGTGATCCAATCTCCAAACCAATCTTTAAAATATTGTGTGTATGTTACAGACTTAGCTTTTATAGCCTATGATCGATCTCCATATAACGATTGGAGATTTGAAAACAAAGTAGAGTTGGCTCCGTTAGGAGCCTTATCTACCATGTATCCATTATTAAGTGACCATACAGCATATGCACCTACTTCACCTAAAGTAGACACAAGCTCATTAAACTCTTTAGCTACGTCTGGATTACTTAAATTAGGACAAAAATACATATTAATTACCTTTACAATGTTTCATAATATCATCGTTAAACAACGATTGTTGACGAGAATCATCATACTTAACATCAATAGATTTGATTATAGGAATTGCAACGTCGTCATATGACTTTTTCTAACAACGCTTCTAAAGCTAAAAACCTATATAATGTGCGACAAGTCCTCTAGCGTCATCGTAATTCATATAATCTGCAAGCATTAGTAAAATACTATTTGGCACAGTACCAAAGCTTAAAAGATTAAATAATGCTTCTCGGTCATATGAATACAGTGTTCGTGATATCTTTTCACGTACTACTTTATCAGAAACCTCTAAATAGTTATCAGCATTAAAAATCTTAGCAGCTATATTTATCGCATCAATGAGCGATACTCCAGTTATGAACGTTTCTCCTGTTATAACAGGTGTTATATATTGTTGTTCATTTGGAGAAATAGCTTTTATTTTATTTATAGCGCGCTAGACATCATCAGATAGTTCGATATCATTATCATGTTCAACAAAACCTGTCATGTGTAGTTTACCCCATAATGGTAAATGTGCATCTGATTCGTTATACGCAACGTCAGCGTTACTTGTTACGAAATCCCTCAGCGTCATATGATTAAAGTCTTTTAATGTCAGAGTTTCAATATCTGCATAAGACCAATTAGAGAATGTTTGCTTAAGGCTCTACCAGAATTTAAGAATCCAATCCTTAAGTTTGGATATTATATCAGAAGATCCTTGCTTAGCTTCAATCTCTGAAATAAGTTTAGCACCGCCTTCACCAACAAGCCTTGCATGAACCTCAGAAGCAATCATAAATTCACGCTGTGCATCAGACATATTAGACCACTTCTTACCATAGAACTCACTATTAGCTATTTCGTTCCAAAGCTTACCACCATTGAATTGTTTCATTAACTCAACACCACGTATCCACAAAGATGGGTTTTTCAGAGCCACAACTCTGTCCCAAATGTGCGTATATTCATGTATAGGATGTTCTGGCTTAATCTTATTTTTATCAAGATGTATAATACCAACATCATCAACATATCCATAGACAATACCTTTTGAATCTTTAAAGAAATGAATATTGTTATTAGTTCTTGAGAACGTTTTGTTTTCTCCACCAGCTGATTTAACCTAGTTAGATTCGAATGCAATGAATACGTCAGTGGCAAAATCGCCAGATCTATTATAATAAGCGTCCCACATAGCATATTCGTTATCATATTCTTGATCAAGATCTATACCAAATTCTTTCGCATAAAGAGTATCTTCACCTTCATAAGGTCCGTGATCCATCACATTTGTCACAATAACACCATCATATCCATTATCTTTTGCGTATTTTGAAGCGTACCTTGTTTTCACAGGCCTCCCGTCACCAATATCTGTATCAAGATCAGCCCAATATCTAATCTAGCGTTGTTTTATAAAAAATGGATTTTTAATGTTAAGGAATAAGTCGTAAATACCAGGCTAATTTTTAATAAAGTTGACGAGATCATCCGTATTACCGTAAAATATATTAATTTCATCACCAGTATTTATGTAATTGTAAATACTAATACGTTCTTCACCATCAAAAAGTGGTTTGTCTACACGAATATTATAAAAATTTGATGCGTAATACAAATCTTCAGCATCGCTTAGTTGCTATAAAAGAGCCATTTTGTCGTTTTCAGACAAATCTTTTTCAGATAGCTGCTTTTGTATGTTACGAATTTTTTCAAGGCCTCGTTCGTTAAAACCGCCAGGTTTTGGCATGCCATATTTGGACGAACGATATTGTGGTAAAACTATAATATCGTTTAACAATCTTTTAAGACCATCCCAGTTCTTTTTTCTAATCAGTTCGATGGCGCCACCATCTAATAAAGCTTTTTTAACGTTAATATCTTGTAAATATCTGTTAGAACGATATGTTGATGCTATATATTTAGATCCAGCGGCAAATAAACTAATCTTATCATCAGAATGACTATGATCAAATACGTCAAACCCGTATTGATTTGAACCATGATAAACGACTCTTGGTTCACCATTCTCATCAACTACTTTAGATGCGTTCTTAGGATCATTCTACCAATCACCAAACCAATCTTTAAACTCTTTAGTTCTTACTTGAGCGTATAGACGTTCTGGCAAATTAGATGGTTTATCATTAGGAGCTAACAATCTACCTTCAGAGTTTCTCGGAGCTTTATCTAGGATAGTCTGCAATCTTTGTTCATAATCATCTGTTTCAGTAGAAATAGCGTTCGGTCGTTCTATAGCAAACTGATAATCTTCATTTCTTTCAATATCATCCTTGTTGATACCGTCTACAGTAAAACCACTATCTTCAAGATGTTGAACAAGTTGTTCTGTTACTGATTTTTCAGAACTATCGGTCCTAGTAGGTGTACTTGTTTGAGGTTGAGTAGTACTCTGGGATTTACGTAATTCATCACGGACCTTCATTAACAATCTTGGGAACTCAGTCTTCCATTTAGATTTATCTTGGTTATGCGTGAGTGTAGCATTACCAGTGTCGAGAAGTCTTTGAGATGCTTGAGGATTCTGTTCAAAAGATTCTTTGAGCAATTGTTTCATAACATCGGAAGAATTAGCATCCCATTTAGTAACATCTAACTCTTTTATATTACGACCAAGACGTCTCAGTTCCGGTCCAGATGTTGTGTTCATTATATCATTAAGGGTAGTATTATTAACACCTTGTTTTGCAAACAACGCCCCTTTAATATAATGAAACGCCTGTTCTACAGATTGGAATGTCTTCTGAGTACCATCTTCGAATATATGAACAAACGGTCTTATTGCAAAGTTACTTAGATTTATGTTTTCTCCAGAACCGAAATATATATTGACAGGTTTATCATCTGCCTAAGCAGTACTGCTAGTAACAGACATACTTGTTTGAGCTTGTGCTTGATCATCATCAGTAATAGCTGCTGCTACACCACCAGTTTGCTCTGTTCGTAGACCATTCAATATTGCAGCATACTCATCTCCGAAGTTCTTTTTTATTGCAGGTAGTTGATTTATAAAATCTGCTGATTCTACAAAGTCTCGTAATGCACCTTGGTTTACAATATACTCTGTACTAGATGGAGTTGAATCATCACGACCATATTCTGTAACCATGAATCCTCCAGACACTTTAGTACCCTTAGGTTGTACGAGCACATATACAGGATACATAATACCACTATCATGCCTTGCAAATCCATATAGTTGATATACGTTATATTGACGCTGTGAATCATAATGGTTATACGAACGTGGTATCTTTATGAACTTTGGTGAGCTTTCAACCGCAATACTAGGTTCGTACATACCTTCATCATTCTTTTTAAGAGCTGCTAATATTGTAGGATAAGCTGATTGCGTTTGCTTATTACCATTAAGTATCTTCATCTTAGCAACTCCTATAAAGTTAGAAGATCTCTTACCATTAGCATCTTTTGAATAGAATTGATATGTAGGAACAAGTTTGTTATCATACCAATTATTCAAAAGAACATCATTAAGATCAATAGTAGGAATATAATTGAGCTATACTAGTTTTCTATTGATGAAATCTGCATAACCACTCTTCTTACGCCAAGATGCTGGTACATACTTAAACATCTTTGCAAAACCTTGAGTATCTCCAGATGTTATAAAGGCGTATACAATAAGATCTCTTGCGAAATCACGTATGTATTCAGCTACTTGCGGTTGTTTGTCATTCTAATATTCCAGCAACTCATTCCAAGCGTTGATTATATAGTTCGTATTGATACCGCCATCATCAACAAAGTTTTGAAGCTTAACAAATTTCAGATCATCATACGTATCAGGACGTTCTCCAAGAACAGCATCTTTAGGAGAATATTCAACTCGTTTTCCAGGAATAAGCATTTCTAACAATAAATTACCCTGTAAATCAGAATAATCATTATTATGATATATCATGGGTTTGAGACGAGATAATCTGTCGAAGATAGTATTAGCTCCTCCAAGTAATCTACACATTCCGTTAAAATTACCATTTATAGATATATTGAGCTGAATCTTATCGTCTTTTGCTGTCAACACCTTTAATGGGAGTGCATTACCACTCTTATCACGAGGAATATATTGTTGAAGATTTCCATCTTTATCCTTATACCAAAGTAGTATAGGTTGCCCAACATAACTCTTTAAAGAATGCTTATTACCAGTAATTGACATACTATTTGTAGAAGCGTCATAAGAGAACTCAAGGTCTTCAGAACTAGAGTTGACAAGATCGTGCATATATCTCGGATTATCAGATATTCTAGAAGCATAATCATTGAAGAACTCAGACTTAATAGCTGCAGACAATGCTTTTTGTGCTGATTGTACAAATGATACAGATAATGATGTATTACCAGCCATTGTGTTTAGCTAACGCAACATTTGTATGAATCCCGTAGTTGATGACATAAATTGTCCCCCGAGTATAACTTTTGTTAACGAAATTGCATTTCTAGTCTTCGTACCAACATAACTGTGTTCAACTAGATCTAACAATCCAGCAGGCTCGAATAACGCACCAACATCTCCTTTCTTAATCAATACACCATCTTCGTCTGTAGCAAATTCAAACAACTCGTCAAAACCTTCTTTATATACAAGTTGTTCAGCAGCACTCTTACCATGCTTTTTAGTATCAATCTTACAGTATTTAACAAGGTTTGCTAAAGCATTTGCGTACTTGCTAAATTGAACGTATGCAAGATAAATACCTAATTGACGAGACTTCAGGCCTTTTTGATCAGCGACATCATTTCCTTGTGCATAATCTCTAGCATCTTGTTTAAACTGCTCACTCTCAAGCAACTTCTTTATAGCTTCATTTATATCCTATATAGACTCTTTATCACCAGCATCTATTAAACTTAATGCATCATCAAGAGTGTTACCATCGAATGTTACATCTTTACCAAAATATTGTTCAGCAACATCTTTAATAGACTACTGTTGTCTGCTATATGTAGATCCGTTCTATTGCATATATTGAGACGAAGCTTTTACATAAGCATCAGCCATTTGTTTCATAATAGGCTGAGTTAAGAAGTAGAATGTGTTTCCACCCCATCCTGTACGTAATAACAGGTTTGTAATATTATACGAGAACGGATTGACATTAAGTCTGGATATCCAAGGATCTTTAGCGATATCTACGTGGGCATTGATCATAGCTGAAATCCATGACATGATTGAGTTGCCATCAACATCAAGTTGCTTATCAAGTCTACTTAATCCAAGCGTGCTTAAGAGACTTGACTAGGATTCTCTAAATGATATATGATATATCATCGTTAGGATTTGATTATTATTATTCAATGCGAATGGTCCAATACCAACCTTACCCGTGATATAATCATTTTTTGATGCTGTTTGACGAGCTAATGAATAGAATGAATATGGAGTTTCTGTTTTAGATTTACCAGAACCCTCTATATCTTTAAGAACACTCTTAGCTAAGTCAGTATCGTTATCAATAGATCTATGTAATATCTGTACGTTACGAGGCCCGCCATTATCCTTTTTATCGATAAGTAACGCTAAATACATGTCGATAATCTTATTCTGAAGCTGATGTTCCTCTGTGAGTTCAGATTCCTTAACAAGATGTTGTTCTACATAACCGAATATGTTTTCAACACCCTCGGTCTTATAATTAAGACCTGATAAAAATAATTTATCAATATCAAAGTCAGAACCAGTAATCTTTGTGAACTCTTCTGGTAGAATAACAGTATCGTTGACAACGGGAATTACATCAACACATCTTAATGCATGGATTGAAGACTGTGCCTGCGTAGGAATACGATATGCTAATATATTTGCTTTAGCCTTTTCTCCGATTATACCGTTGTCAATAAGCCACTAACGAGCCTCTTCAAAAGATAATTGACGTTTTTCTAGTTTTGTTTTATATATGGTGTTACCATCTTTATCAACCTTAATATTACCATCCTTATCTTTAAGAGGTATTTTTGCTCCATCCTTTGTTAACTCAAACGTTCGTTTTGTTTGTATATCAAAATCTCCGAGAAGCTTCTTAAAGTAGTCTATTGATAATACGCAGTCCATAGAACCCTCCTTATTTATCATCTACAGACGCTTACCGTTGTATAAAGTTACATTATTGTCTCCAACTATACCACCATCACTACGTTCAAAAAGCTTAGATCCCTACATTCCCCATACAGATCTTTGAATAAACGCAGCACCAGGAGTTTTCGTATCAATAACTTCTCCATTGATCTTAGCAATAAGTTTACTCTCTAAGAAGTTAGAAGACTGCACAGCATCAATAGGCATTGATAAACGATAACCAGACTTCTCGTCACCTTCAACCTGAAGTGATGATAACAAGTTTATATTTGGATCATCACTCTTGATCATATCAAGAACAGTTTCAATAAACTTCTTCTAATCTATTACAACCCTTGATAGATTACCATCATCAATAACTTTTCCGTCTCCATCTATAATCTAGCCATCTTCATTGGTTTTGAAGAATTGTTTCATTATATTCTACATACCAATGTCTGACAACCTGTTCATAGAATTCATGATTGTATCTAAGAGATCTTGTCCTTTTATCTTAGTTCCATCACGTAATACATAATAGTTATTGACATTCAAGTTACTCATTACAATTTTAGTAGCTTGAGTACCAATGTTCATGTATTTTTTCTCATTCGGATCAGTATTCAACTGCTTACGTAAATACTTAAAACGTTGTTCGTATGAGTTGAATTTAAATGTATCTAAGAACAACGGCTTTTCATCTCCTTCGACACTAGAGTAATCATCCCATTTAATAGGCTGAGATCCTTGCGAACCAACTTTAATAGCAGAGTTAATCTTGAGTTGATCAACACCCTGTTTTTTCATTGCATGGAATATGTTAGCTGTACGACCATATGCAATACTTTCAAAAATCGGGAACAATGCATACTTATCGTAATACGTAATCATTATTCCAGTTTTAGGATCTCTACGACGTCCAAATGCAGTATATTTCTGAGTACCAATGACTGTTGTAACAATCTTGTTATACGCATTTAATTTAGTACGAACAGTATATATATTACCACTACGTAAGATCTTAAATGCCTCTTCAATATCACTGCTCCAAGAACCAACCATTCTCAGCAAAGCTTCGCACATTTCATCAGTTATATACGCACCACCATCAGCAACATCTATACCGTCGAGTTTTTCATCTTTAGACAACCTATAACTATCTATAACAGATTTAGCCTTCTTTTTTATAACAGCAATAATACCTTTGTGCTTTGATTCTAGAAGTTTTTCGATCTCTTCATCACTCATGCGTTCAAGTTGGTTGTCAACTTTATTACGAGCTTCTTGTTCAAGATTATATTTGCGCCTACTAGCTTGTATATCAGTCTCACCTTTATATTTTTTGAAACCTTCCAACTCTTTTTCGATATACTCATCACATAACATTGAATAAGCAGTCTGTCTAAGCTGACCAGTATATACAAGAGGTCTCATATATTCAACCTGGGGAGACTCAATCATTTCATTATCAACCTCTGCTGATACATAAACACCTTTCTGATAACGATCTGGTAAACCAACAAGGCCTTCGAAGTTATTTGTTCCAGTGGAAACCATACCACCAAGACGTTTAAGCTCATCGACAGTTCTATCAATCAAGTTACCATCATCATCGTATTTCCACTTATAGAAAGCAGGATTTCCAGCAAACAATCGCTCAACCTCATGTCCAGATATCAAAGCTTTGTTAGAAAGATCGTTGATATAAGCAACTATTGCTTGGTTAAGTATCTTATCACGTTGTACCTGATCTTTTTCTTGTCCTTTCTTGATGTTATATTTAGCACATATAGCACTATAAATACCTTCAATGGCACTGTTGTTTAAACCTATATTTTTAATAACATAGTTCTTCTTGTTATCAAGTCCGATAACATCGATAAGGCCTAAATCTGCAAGATTCTGTATCTCATTTCTGGTATTATGATCAAGATTTCTAGCGATTAATCTACGTTGTTCAGAGATAGGTTTACTAAAGAAATGTTCTTCAGCCGTTTTAATATTATCTTTATATGTATGACCATCCTTTTTATCATTAAATGACACAAATACCTCATCGCCATTGTTATCAAACTCCCACACACCAAGTAGTGATGAGAATCTAGCACCTTGTTCTTTGGTATAGTAGTTTGCAACAGCTGTAGATTTAGTGCCATCTTCATTCATCTAATCAAGAGCTTTTTCAGCATCTTTAACAGATTGATATTCAGAATAAGCATAGCTCATGAACAGATCTATAACATCTTCTTGTTGCATGATGTTTCCATCAATCATACCTATACTTTCAGCGATTTCAGGTACAGATAATATTGTTCCGTTTGGAGCATACATCTTGAGATAATCAATTCCAGGAAGCTTTATTCCGCTAACGAATGTCCAAGATTTTTTATCAGACAACGTTGGCATTATAATACCACCTGACTCAAGTATACAAAGTTTTGATATACAGTCTTCAGTATGACTTATATCGAAATAGTCCGAACCAATATCATCTTTATTATCAGTTCTGAAACCAATGAAATTGTGTAATCCAATACGAAGATTCGGGTTATTTGCTAATTGATCCAATACGTACGACCCAATAAAGTGCTTTCCTCCAAAAGCATCATCCTCAAGTTTCCTGTATATGAATGGATCACGACCATCTGTCAACTCTACGAAATCAGAATTTCGCATGTTTAGATCGTGTACAACATCAGACATATAGTTATTATCAGACATCAGATAGAATTTATTCTTACCTGTGCCTAACACTGTCAACTGGTCTGAATTATGTCTGTAGTTATAAACCCATGTTGCCAGATTTTTAGTAAATGCAAATCTGTCATATATAGTTTCCAATCTTACCTTACCAGATCCCCTTAACGAATACGCCATGTTGTCATCAACATTAAGCTTTCCGTTTTTACTTATATCACGTAAGAATTGTAAGAATGATGTTGGTGAATCTTCGATGTTTGTAGAAGACAGCATCTAGTTCAATGCTTTGTAATTAACAGAACCGTATTTATTGAATAATATCCAATCAAACACAGGTCTTGTTATATTGATTCCAACAGCATTTAAACCGCTTACAAGCCTGTCTAACGCCATATCGAAATCATCCTTACGTCCAGGGCTATCTAAATATTTAATTTCATATACAGGTTTTCCTGTCTCTTTACTCTTCTTAGCATTGTACTGACGTACAGGGAATAAGTAAACCTCTCCTTTAGGTCTTCCTGTATGAGGCCAAGATGCTCTCCAGGCAACCCATTGCTTCAAACCTACAATGTTTGCAACCTAACCGTTCTTAAGCGTAACCTGTTTGTTAGAGTCAATCATATCAGCAATACTAGTAAACATCGTACTAGCATTCCTGTTTCTAGGATTAAGAACACGACGTCCATACTGGTCTATAGATATTAAATCAGTACCTCCATTTGCTAACTAAGCACTCCACTGTAATGAATATTCACGAGCAGAATACTCTGTTCCAGAAGGAGTTAATGTTAACTTATAAAGACCAAATGGAGCTTCTGACTTAGCTAACTTCTTATTGTATTGAGAACGTACAATATCAAAATTATATTTATTCGATCTGATGTTTGATAATAGCTGTACAAACAAGGCTTCTGCGTCTGCGTCACCTTTATCAACTTTCTACTTAAGAGCCTTTAACTTTGTGTAAGCAACGTAAAACAATCCATTAGACATACTTGCATTACGCAACGTATCCAATAATTGTTGTACGTTTTCACAATCATGACACAGGTTAAGTATCATGTTGTACGCAATATTCATAGGTACATATTGCGGTAGTCCATACTTGTTAAGCTTGTTTATAACTTTATATTGAACCAAACCGTCTTTATATACCAACTTACCCTTTTCAGTAAGCGGCTTTAATTCACAATCAGCGATTGTTGAGAAGAAGAATTTAACACGAGATGATGATTTATTAAATCTACTAAACTCGAAACATTGTCTTGTATGTTCTCCGATATCATTTCCAACAGAAGATCCTGCATCAGATGCATCTCTTGAATCACGTTCAATACGTTCATGAAAATCAGTTGAAATACTTGAAATACGTGATGCCATGTCTCTTCTTAACTCGACAGCATCAAATTTTTCAAGAATCTCTCTCATACCAAGCTGAGCTGGAGTTTTATATTCACCATGTCCGAGTATATCTAATCCAGACTTATATAGACTCTCAACGCCTTTTTCGAATGTTTCTTTGTTGATATGTTTTCCAATATTTGCAATATTAGAACCATCGTCTTTAACATCGAATCCGTGCATGATACAGAACTTTGTAGTCTCCATTAGATTGTCAAACATATCATCACTGATGATATTTGAAAACTCAATGCCATGATTTTTATAATACAAACCGCCAAATAGATCATTAAATCTCTATACAGACTTCTTGTCAGGTTCTATTCCAGCATATTTGCCTCGTATTATAGCTGCATATAAATTATTAAGATTTCTATCACTTCTTTGACTAAAGCTTAATACGAAATCTCTTATATTGTTAATAGCACCTTTTATCCAAGTTTTAATACGACCATCACCTTCTTTTTGCTCAACATACCACTTAGAATAGTTCATGAATCTATCTGCAAGAAGCTCAGCAACTTCTCTTATAGCATTCTTACGAACAGCATCATCTTTGCTATGAATATCCAAGTTGTTACGTTTTGCATAATACTCATACAAATTATCACGTATTGCAGCAGGAACACATAATTCAAATGCAAAGTGGAATGCTTCGTGAAAATCAACTCTATCTGGAGCGTATTCACTAAGTACAATGGCAGATGATTTACAAATACCCAACACAGACGGATCACGCATTGTATTAGATATAAGGTTCTTTCTGAATTCAATCTTACCTTCAAACTGTTTACCAAGTATCGTTGTTATACGACGCTGTGCTTTAGCCTTACTTATGTGAGATTTACTAGGTCCTTTCTGCTTATAAAGAGTAAAACCTGACTGATCCGCAGAATCTATTTGAGATTCGCTAAGTCCTTCATTAGAATCAGTATCAGGCATTTGTTCACCCCAATCTTGAGTTGGAGTATAATCATCAGCATTTATACCGTGATCTGGTTTGGAGTATCCTTCCGGTTTAACTTCAGGGTCTTCCTGAACCTAAACATCTGGTTGTACAGGGCTATTTGCACCAGTATTAGATGGTGCCTAGTTTGGATCTACAGTTGATATATCTGTAATGTACATATTAGGTGGTGCAAAACCAGCACAGTCTGTTAAAAACACACCGTGTTTAATATACCACCCAAGACCACTCAATCCACTATAACCATCAGTACTTTTAAAATCAGATATGTCGAATGTCAATGTTTCAGTAACTTTGAACTATTGTTGATCAGGATGTTGTATGAACCAATCTCTAATTGCTTTTATAGGAAGTGTGCTGTCTTTATTAGAACCAAGTCTAGCTAACATGAAACTATGTTGTTCAGGTATGGTTAATGTTTTCATCACACTGCGGAAATTTGTTTTTCCAGCATCTGTGTTCAAATCAATCTCGCCAGCATATCCGAGTTGATTATTAGTGGCTAGATCTTGACGCATTCGTATACGTACTACACCAGGTCTTCCAGGAATTAACTCAATAGCTTTTAATCCAACAAGGTTATCTTGGCTTGCTGCTATTGGCATCAATAACGATGCGAGTGCTCTATTGGATACTCCATTCGTTTTACCATTGAGTATATCTGTATTACTCAATACACTGATCAAGAAATCAATATCATCATCAGCAAAGGACTTCTTTTGAACAGTAACTGGAATTACAGCAGGTTGCTTATTACCTTCATCACGTGCAATTCTTTTTAAATAAACAAAGGTGCCTCGCTCAGGAGCGTGATCTGGATTGTTATATCTAAATATTGTTCGTTGTTCACGATCTCCAATAAGTGTATTAATATTCTCACCATTAGCAAATCCGAAGTCGTTTGATGCATTTGACATCTCTATTTTATAGAGATTTGTACCAGCAAGAAGCTGTGCATCTGGATTTGTTAGTGGTCTTAACACACCTTCTTTAACAACAATACGACCATTTGTACGAGCCATATTAGCTATTATTTTCACACCAGGCTGTGCGTCTTCAATACTAACTACACGGTTGTACAAATTCTATCCGTTCTGACTTATCGTACGCGGTTTACCTTTAACAAGCGCTTGGTACAGATTAAGTGGTATATTATTATAAGTCTTACCACGGTACGTGATATGTGCAAACAAACTTGGATTTGTATGTCTGGCACTTTGTGCACCATCATATCGCTCCGTACTACTTATTTCAACAACAGCATGTGTTATAAAATCAGGAGCATTAAGTAGTTGTGCAAGCTCTTTATTTTGATTTTTATAGAAGAACTCGTAATATAGTGATGGAGACGGGTTTGTTTTAAGATCACCTTTGTTTGCAGCAACTCTATACTCTCCAGGAGTATATTGAGGCTACTCTGGCTTAGGTTGTGCAGTTTGAGGTGTACGATCTTGTACAGGCTACGTTGGTGTATTAAGTATCTTATATATATCAGCGTTATCTACTTGGTCAAACGGAGTCATTTTGTTTTTGAGACCGTTGTTGATTATATCTGGCCACTGTCTCGCACCTTCATATGCTGATTTCAAATAAGGTATTACATCCTGTCCAAGTTCATTAACAAGATGTTTTACAAAATCGTTGAATGAATATATACCACGATCAATTATGCCAACAGCATATTTTGCCATCAAGGTTAATAATCTCGGATCTACTCCAGAATTTAACTGTCCGGTCTTACCTTTAAGTATATCAAGAATTTCACTACGAATTTTGCTCATCTCTTCGTTAGAAACTAATCCGAACTAACCTTCGTTCTAATTAGCGTCAACACCAGGACCTTGTTGCTGTGATGGTAGTATTTTAACTTCACCGTCATGCATCTCGCCTATAGACGATTTTGTTCTAAGAATAGCTGTTGACTCTACAAATTGCCCATTCTCAGTTTTGCTTATATAAGATCTTACACCAAGTATCGTTATATTAAGCCTTGTGCATTTATCAACAAACTCTTGATCAAGAGAATATTCTGATGGTAATTCAAGTGTTGCAACACCTTCAATGTATTTACCGTCTTTTGCATTTTTTGCAACAAACTCTGTGGATTGTACACCAGCTTTCTCCTCAGTACCGTTGTTTACAAATCCAGTATAATATACACCTTTTTTACCCTCTTTTCTTACAGTAGTACCTTGTACGAACAACTTCTCATTAGCTGCCTGAGAATCACTAGCATCCTGTTCTCCAGTCAAAGAACCTTCTCTATCAATATTAGCAATGTCTTGTATATATTGTTGTGAGTTAACATAAATATCGTAAGCAGCAGCCGTTTGTGTATATTCAGCTTCGAGGTTTGATATAGTGTTACGTATATTGTCGAGCATTCTGTAATATTCAAAAGCTTTATCAATTCTAGATTTTAAGCTTTTAGCATACTCAAAGGTGTTTACCGTGAGCGAAGGCTCGTCTATCAGCTATGATTCTTTATTAAATCTACTTATGTCTTCAACAAGCTTCTTAAGTACTTTAATATAGTTATCGAGAGATTTAAGTCTCGGGTCCGATATATAATAATATCTGTCGGCATAATCGTCATACGTACTTAATTCTAATAAATATTGATCTAATACACTATACTGAGTATCAATCTCTAATTTAAGCTGTTGATATTGCTACCAAACCTCATTAACAGTGTCAGGTTGCGTTGTATATAGTCGTTGCATCTCTGTGCTTATAGGCAGCATTAAACGCAACGGAGCACCATTTACAAAGTTACTAACGCTCAAGTCATATATGTTAAATTCGTTATTTATTACATCATACGAATAACTAACAACATATGGTAAAATTTCAAGAGACTCTACACTTAAACCTAGTTCAGTTTGAATAAGCATTTGATAAACCGTCTGCTGATTTGTATAGTTCTCAAAAGGTGTTTGCACTTGTCCGTACGTCTTATTTGTCTGATAAAAGAAGCCAGAGTCTTTACGTACAACAACAATTTTGCCATCCACAACATCAAGTTCAGCTCCATATCCGCCATCAGCTTGTTTGTTGATGTTATTAACTACCTTACGTGCGGCTGGAGTATTATTTTTTACGTCATCTATTGTCAGTTTATTAAGTTCAGATTTAAATAGATCTCTTAAAAGACTACTGATACCTCGTGTTTCAGCAAACGAGTATTTAGATGTTTTAAAATCAATGATGTGTATTTTACCATCCTGATCAACACCTATCATATCTGTTTCACCAGCTACTCTACCAACTCCAGGAAACTCAGCATGCCACGTATAAGCATTTGTAATCAACGTCCATCCAAGATCATCGAACTGTTTTTTAAGCCCAGCTAATTCAATAACCAGTTTACGAATTTGTTCGTCAGACATCGACTGACTTGCACCAATGTTGTTAAGTATAGACTTTATTATATCAACTCCGTCTTTTATATTAGACTCATATTGATCTTTGTTATTTACATTGGAATATATATTATGAAGAACGTTCCTTGCGTTATTGTCTCCAAACATGAATCTTGAAATATCATCAACGATATTTCCTACTACAACACTCGGCCCAAATGATTTCTAAATAACAATGTGTGCAAGATCTGTTATTACAGCCTACCACTCAGAATTGTTTTCAAGATTATTGAATATAGGATGCTCAGTAATATACGTACGATATACAACAAGGTCGTGTAATATGGATTTTTTCAGATGTTCATCTTTCAGTTTTTCGTTAATCCATTTAACAACCTCAGCCTTTGTAGTAAATTTAGTTAACTCCTGAACCACACGCTCACGACTTTGAATTATAGAATAGTCTTCTTTATACGATTCAGGCAGAGTGCTATGAACTCTATTATAACGTAATACAGAACCATCGTCTTGTTTTATAAAGTATGACCTACTTGTAGTATCATACTTACCATCCATTGCTGATACAACATCGTCTGCATTACGTACACTCAATGGTTGTTTTATTACACGAGCTTCGTCATCTTTTAGTTTATTTTCGAGCGCATCGAACGTTTCTTCCTATGAGGTCTTTGTTTCACTAGAGCTTAGCTGTGTACCACTACCTGCTGGAGTATATTGCTGTTCAGGCTGTTTCTGAGTAGGCTGTGATTCTGGCTTCTACTGTGGGTTCTAAGCAGGTTGTGATTCTTGACCTTGTCCAGCACCAGCCTGAGATTCTTGTTGTTGTCCTTCAGCAGGTTTTTGTTTATCATCTGGTTTTTGTTCTCCAGTAGGCTTTTGTTCTCCAGTAGCTTGTTGTTTGCCACCAGTATTGCTTTTATCTTCAGGAGCTGTTGTGTCAGCTGGTTGTTCCTAACCTTTTTGTAGTTCAGCGTACTTTTTACTATATTCCTTTTTAGTTCGTGCAAAAGGAGTATCTTCTTCTGGATTATAGAAGTCGTATCCAACATCAACTCCTTCTAGCAACGATGCCATACGTTCTGTATACGTATGTCCTGAATTAGAATCCCATTCTCCAAAAATAAGAGTTTCTTTCATCTCATGTTTATCAGAATAGTTATACAAATAACCATTTTTGTCAATAAATGTACCATCTGGTAGTGGGTTTACAGGAACACCATCTTCATCAAGCTTGACTTTAATCTGATTTCCATTGCTACCGATAACAGGATTCGGCTTAGATACTATGAGAGGACTCCATCCGTTTTCCTCATCCATCTTTGCTGTAACCTCTTCGTCAGATTCAAATGCGTCAGATGTAAGTTCATTCCAGAATTCATCGTTTGTCTATTGTGTTTTACGAATGTTGTCCATTATCTGAGCACCATTTCCACCGACAAATTTGATCTTCTTGTTATCTTTTTCCTACTTACCAATAAAGTTTGCAACAGCTTCATTTGCGTTATTAATATTTTGTTCTAATGCGAATCGCTGATAATATAAATCAGAAAGAGCATCATGAGTAGATTGGTCTAATACAAGACGCTGTACATCATCTCTTGTTCGTACTGAATCTTTATTATGATTTCCGTAACCAACTGTTTCGGCATTTGGATCTTTTTGTTCAAGGCCAATGCTATAAAGCTCATGGAGATAATCATTGATTCCAGGATGTTTAATCTGTGTTTTTTCTTCAGTAACATTCCCATTCTCATCAAATACAGGACGCTCTTCAACGTAGCCTTCTGTCAAACGTTTTAAGCTAGAATCTATTGCATTGAGATACTTATTAACACGAGACTTTGCGACACCATTACCAATAGCTTTGAGTATGGTTTCTTTCATTCTCATCAAAGCGTCAATCCTAGCCAATGCTTCTTGATATCCAAACTTCTCTTCAAGAGATTTTGCTGCACTCTTATGAGACTCGTCCATTGCAGATGAATCTATACCAAGTTCAGCAAGCTTTGCGTTTGTATATTCGTCTGTTTGATTAGCACGAATTTCTTTTATCTGACGATCTATTTCAGATAATGCTTCATTGGTATCTGTTAAGACATCATGCTGATTGTCAAGAATCATGTTCCATCCAGCAACAAAGTGTTTATACTCATTTGTAAAGTTACGTGTTTTTGTATATACATCAATACCCTGATCTTTAGCAGCCTTTTGCAAAAACTTACTTCTAGCAGAACTTGCAACTCTTGATAAATTTTTACGCTCTTGTTTAATCAGTTCTGGTTGTATCAAATAAGATCCAGTACTTTCATGATGATTGTTGTTAATTTGCTCAAGATGATCAAAAGCTCTTGACATCGCATTATATCCTGCACTAAACCATCCTTTAGACGCATATTGAACGTATCTACGTAATGTATCTGATGCATCAGCCTAATCAACAATATGATTATTCATCAACCATTTATCAGCTCTCATCTCAGAGATGTATGGTGCAGAAGCCTGAACAACACTCATACGAGCCGTGTGTCCCAAACCACCTAATATACCACCTTTTATCTCTGCAAGACGATCTTGGTCTTTTATTTGCAGTATACCTAGTGCATCAAGAGGAATACCAAGAACATCTTTACCAACATCAAGTCCGAGTAGCGCGTCATCGAGAACAGCGTCCCATAAACTTTGATTCTCATCAAGCTCACCACGCTTAAACATCTCAGCATTCTCATGCTGTTTACCTTCTTCAATACCTTCAGACAATGCAGACATGTGCAAACGTCCAAGTAACTCTCGTCCAAAAGACCTGTTTGTCTGTCCGTACAACGTGTTTTTCCCAAGATATTCACGGAAATATTTAGCTCCTAAAGCGGTAGGTTTTGCTCCAACTTTTTTCAACCATCCCGGTGTAATCGCCAATGCTTTCTGAGTGGCTCTACGTACCACATCTGCAGTACGCTATCCAAGTTTTGTAAAGCGTTCAGCCATTGTTGTTGCAGCAAGTCTTTTCGCAAGCTTCGACGATGCAAACCTAGATGCACCGTAAGCAATTGATCCACTAATTAAACCAGCACCAGCTCCTGTTAACGGAGATGCTGTTGCGAACTAACTACCAACTTTTTTGCCAGCTTTAAGTGCTGTTTGCCATGCCTTACGTGCAGCTTGACTCTTCATAGAACCAGCTACTACATTACGTACAAACTTAGGCATTATCTTCAATGATTTCGCAACTTTTCCGAACGGAAGTACATCAAGAGCTGTTTCAACCACAGCATCCGTTCCTGTAGCAACCATATCTCGTTTAAACAAGGTTTCAGCATCACGTAACGCATTAACCTTAAGATTATTTGCATTACGATCATTTACGATAACATTTCCAGCTAGATATTGATCGATGAGATCATTCTCTGTCATTTTTCTAGCTTTCCAATCTGGAACTTGTTTTTTAGCAGCCTTTATTATGTTCTTGTAAGTATTTGAATCAGAACCACCTACTTTATTTATATATAGTTCTCGTACGGATGAAGCTACCTCAGCATTGTTTTCTGCAACAGCTGAACCCATGTTTGCAGCAAGTACAACAGGTGTTCCAACAAGAAGAGATGTACCGCCTGTATAAGGAGCTAAAGCTCCAGAAAGCAATCCCAGTGCCATCGAACCATAAGTATTTCTCCAAGAAGAAGCAGATGATCCCATGACACCAGACAACTTGTATAAATACGTATTTGGGTCTGAAAGATCCATTCCATGTTGATCGCGTCTGCTTTTGAAATACGTAGATATACGCTGCTCATACGCGTTAGCATCGTCTCTGTTAATACGTTCTTGTTCAGACAAAAGTGCTCTTCTGTTCTTAGCAACATTCAACGCACTGTTTAACATAGAGCGTTTAAGTTTTGCATCAGCATCTTTAAATCCTTCAAGACGCAACAACACGTCTTTTGATATATCACGTAATGATATATTGTCATCACCGAACAACATAGCCATAGGGTTGGGCGTAAGCTCTTGTGTCAGCTGCCATGCAGATTCAAACCCATTCAGAAGCAATGCATCAAGAGATTTCCTACTATTACCAAGAGCATTGTATTGGTTTTGTAACGTAGCTATTGCATTCTTCGTTGTATTACGAACCTGTAATGTCTTATTACGCTCTTCTTGAGACATTCTAGCATTGTCTAACTTATAACCAAGATTGTCATATGTTGCATGCAGTGAGCTTAGTTTATCTTCGATATCCAACGATTTCTCATAATCGTTCATAAGTTGCTCATATCTTGAAATGCGCTACATCATACCTATCTGGTTATCAGCTTGAGCACTATTCAATCTACTGAGATATGAGCTGAGATTATCACCAAGCCAACCTATAAATCCTCCAGGGTTTGATTGAATCTCTTGACGAGCTATTTCTCCACGAGCGACGTTTCCACCACTTATCAGATCGTTAGTCGTATCATCAGGATCTGTACTCCACATACTAAGCCATTTTGGCGATGCCGAGTTAACTTCCTCTTCAACCTCTTGACGAGATTTCAATGCGTCAGGAATATCTTTCTTACGTTGCTCTACACGATTACGGCGATCCGTCTCTTCTTGTTGTTCCAGTTGCTGTCTTCTACGAGCCTCTTCTGCCTATGCTCGTCTATACGCCATCATATAGTCAATGGCTTTACTACGAGACTGTTGCTCATATTTACCAAACTCATTGGATGCTCTATTGATTGCATCTCTATTAGCCATGAGTCTATATCCAAGAGCATACCTTGGATCGTATATCTGTTTCTTCTTTTCGGCCATGATAATAATTATTGTTCGTTAGTTATAAACTAAGCATCTCTTGTTGGGAACAATCCTGCTGCATTTGATGTTCCACCAAATTGTTTGTCGGCATTTAATGCTGTGTATGTCATTGATGTGTTACGATCACGCTCTTGCATCATCGGAATTATAATAGTATGTCCCTTGTCTGCGGCCTGAGATTCATTTAATACAATGCCGTATGGGCGTAATATATTCTGATGTTCTTTTACATACTTGTATAACGGATCGTTACTACTGACTTTATACGTTGCTCCAAATCTAGCATATACATTATACATATGTCGTCCAGGACCTCCACCAAATCCCATAGTGTTATACTGAGACTGACTCATTGTAAACTGCTTGTTTCTAATAAGTTGATCAACTCTGTTCAAATATGCAGATGGCGTTCCCCTACGTCCAGTAACAACTTTATTCTGATAATAAGCACTTACATGTGTATTAATATCTGTCACACCATAATAACCCTTACCGGACTTATCCGGTCTGATACCAAACATTCCTGCGTAATACGGATGTGCATCAGAATTACGAGGAATCTCATAATGCTGTTCATACAGCTTTGAGTTGGCGTTTATTCTGTCGTATCTAGACTGTCCCAACGCATCCATACCTTTAATATTGTTAGCAACAGCTTCGTAATTCTTACGACTTGTAATATATTGACGGAATGCCTGGCCAGTCTTACCTTGAATAGCGTTTAAGTTTATACTATATGCTTTATTAGTTTCCTGAACAGCTCTCTGCCACCCGTATTTCCTTGCTACGTTAAGATAATGTTTAATAACCTCTGATACTCTATACTGTTTACCGTCACCTGCATTCAAACGATATCCTCCGTATAACCTAATAAGATTTCTATATGCTGTATCAGCAGCCTTCTTACGAGTTCTAAAGTTTGCTTGTAAGTCTTTACGATATTGATTACTCTGATTAATAACTTGCTGTACTAGAACATCATATGGTGATCCAGGTGTTAATGTAGGACTAGATCCATTTCTTTCACGTTCTACTGCAAGCTGTCTAGCCTGACGTGCATCCTGACGATCTTCTTGGAACTTAATCCTACTCATTTCATTAGCGTGATTTTGTGCAATCACAGCGAACTGATCTGCGGACTTAGTTGGCTCCATAATACGAGCAGAATTAGCTTGTATTACATCCTGAACAAACTGTCTATCGATTTCATCTTGAGTTATTTCAGCAGGATTCTTACCAGCAGCTATATACTGCTTACGTACAACATCGGCTGCACGATCTCTGTAATATTTATACAAAGTATCATTCTGAACACCAGGAATCCTTTCTCCTGTAACTCTCGCAAGATCTTCTTTTGTAATACCCTGATATTGATATCTAGGATCGTATCTCCAACCGTCAAAACCTTCTACTTCAGCCTTAGTTAATTCATGAGGCTTTAGATCTTTAAACATCGGAGATGTATAGTCGTACAAAGATTCATACTTATACGGTGCTGTACGTTCCCAGGTTCCATCATCAATAGTACTCCAAGTAGATAGATCAACAGGTCTACCATACTGATCTCGTAAAGCAAACTGTTCAAATCCGGGATCATATAGGCCGTTGGCCTACATGGTTCCTCGGTTCTTCACGTATTCATCTGCTATCTTAGCTGATTGTCTGATCTGATTTAACTTAGCAACAGGTGCTTGGTTAATAAGCTTCTGTATAAGAGCTCGACCTTCAGCAGATCGTGTTGGGTCTATACCCTTGTCATACATGTAGTTTATAGCATCTCTAACAGGTTTCAATGTGTTATCGTACCAATAATCAACATCTCTTGCAATAGGGCTCGTAAAATCACCATACAGCTTATTAAACTCCTTAGTCTCCTGCAAACCCTTTTCATACATATCTCTTGCAGCATCGATGGATGCCAGCATGATCTTAGAATCATATAAATCTTTTGTGGGTAATTGTACCCACTAGTCTTTTGAATATATCATCTTAATGTAATTTTAGGAAAGTCAAACATTCGTTTCTTAGGATACAATTCTGAATACATGTTAGCAAGTGTAGATATTTCAGGATTTGCTTCAAAACTCACAGGTTGTTTCCACGGATATCTTACTGAATACATGTTAGCAAGTGTTGCTAGATCAAGAGGCTTTGAACTAGCCTTTCTTTCCAAACTCCTCTCGTATTCAGATAACTGCTTTTGTTTATCTATATCTATCTTTTGCTGATATAGATCAAGCATGTTAATACCCTGCTTACGTTTGTATTCATTAGACATATAGCTGTTGAGATAATCCATAAAGTTACGTAAACCTACCTGCATACCCTGTTGTCTTGCAGCATGTGCAGATGCGTAGTTCTCATAATCCTGAGTACTAGCAGCCATTCTACGTTTAGCGTAAGCATTACCAGCGTTAATCTTAGCTTGAGCAGCTTGTTGTGCTAACTGAATATTCTGTAGTTCAATATCACTCATTGCTTTAGCGTTATTAGCCATTGTACCAAGAGCTAATGCAATTCTACCAGCACCTCTTTGTCCTCCTGTCAATCCACCAATATTTCCAACTTGATAAGCTGCTCGTCTTTCTGCATCAGCATTTGCTCTAGCTATAGCATACGGATTGATTCTAAACGAATCCATTTGATTAAGTGCAGCTTGTTCGTAAGGATTACCAGCATATATATCAGATCCTTTTGGACGCTGATTCTTAGCCTGGAAATACTGTCCGAGAGATAATAGTGCTCCGGTACCAGTAGGTATGATAGTGTCTAATATTGTTGGACGACCGTAAGCATATCCAGGTAAACGATCTTTGCCGCATCTGTATGACGGATAATAACTCATCATTTCTCTATCTTGTTTTTGCTCATCAGCTTTATTGTTTAAGAAATCAACAATGGGCTTCTTTAGCTTATTGATCTCTTGTTGATTCACCTTATCTGTATACTGGCCAATAGTGCCCCTTAGCTGATTTAGTTTATTATCAGTACGTATTTCGTACTTCTTATTTATTTTCTCAAGTGCCTGTATATATGGAGCAACTTCATCTTTATATTTATAACCAGTTCTCAGATTAACGTTGTCTCCAAATACAACAGACTGGTCTCTTAAATTAGCTAGCTGATCATCTTTATTAGGTGCTCCTTTACTCACATACGTACCTGTTGCGTTATCAACAGATTCTCCATCAAATATAGACTCTCCTCCGCTAACTCTAGCATTTGGCTTAGCACTGGTTAGCCCGATCGGACTCCACACACGTTCAGTACTTAACCTACCATTTAATCGCATACCTTTATCTTTACCTTTCTTAGCACCATATAACATCTGATTAGAAGCATCTCCATTCTCTTGTATATACTTATTTTGAAGATAATCTGACTAAGCAGATGCTTGTGCATAATTATTATTTCTATTAACTGTTTGTTGAGCGTCAAACAATCTTTTACGAGCCTGGGCCTTTCTTTTACCAGAGCCAAACAATCCTGTTACGAGTCCTACAGCAGCTCCAATACCACCACCGACTAATGTACCCAATCCTGGTATAACACTTCCTAAAGCAGCACCAGCACCCATTGCTTCGAGTGTATTGATCTTATTCTGAGAAGAAACCTTTCTCATTTGATCAGCATAATCAACATCATTCTGTTTCGTATACCCAAAGTTGCCTGTATCTACGTAAGACGATCCACTTTGCTGCATAAGGGATTGTGTACTATCTGTTGAACCAAATGCGTTTATAGCAGACCCTACGAACTGAATTGCTGGCTGTACCAAACCTCCGTACTTATTTATATTGAATGGAGTCTTATTGAATGATGCAGGAGCTTGTAGTTTAGGAGGAGTGTTAACCAACTTAGGCATAGCTCCTGACAAATCGACACGTCCATTTCCAGATGGAACAGTCATGCCAGTATATGTTGCGGGATATGGATTATTATAATAATAATCAGCAAAACTCCTAGTATTTGGGTAATTTGTTAATCCATTTATCATGACCAAGATATTCTATATTTAGTTATTATATATTGTATTGAAAAGTTATTATCACCATCCGTAGTCATTTCAACGGACATTGTTTTATCTCGCATTCTATCTCCATAATCAGCATTATCTGCTCTTGGAATTGCGTATCTATACGAATACTCTCTATTCGTTATATCATCTTTTGTTAATGTGCCAGTACCAACTTTTGTTTTGAATGTTATTTTCATATTATTACATTCATCATTCGTATTAGCACCAAATTCTGCATTATCAAATGTCTTTACGTAACTGCTATTATCATTCACAATATATTTAAGAGAATGACCAAGACTTCCGCCATTATCATTCCATTTATACATTGTATCATCTGTAAAGTACAAATCATTCTAAAATGATAATGCAGCCTTCATAGGTATTGTGTATAAACCTGTGAACGATTGTGCTTGCTCACTATACACAACAGTACCAGTGTCTGTAACATTGAACAGTACCTCATTAAATTTCTTATCGTACGTAACAACAGGCTCATAGTTGAGTGTGCATGCATTCATGAGATTCTGTATTTGTTTTGCCTTAGATAATGATATACTTCCATTTTGGGTATATGAACACAATTCTCTTCTATCATTATCAAACCAATATACTGCACTATCTGACTGAGTATCTGTATATTGATTAGCTTTCATGCCATTTGTTGTTAATACGTAATCGTATCTTTGCAATACACCACCAGTACCAAGCATTAACGGCATGTTACTATCATCAGTAATCTATACTCGTTCATTTACAGATAGTACACCAAATGCATTTTCTTGCCAGAACAATAATTGGTTATGAAAGCTTCTTAGTTGAGTAAGCTGTCCATACTTAGAATCAACATCTATATAATTAGATGCTTGGAACTTACTCCAACTATCTATACGTTCTCCATTCTACTTAGGCCCAGCATAAACAACTCTAGTATCAACAGTGTCAGAGACCTCTTCTATAGACTGTGCTGCATACTGTTTGGCTGTTGACTCAACAGAATAAGCACTGTTATACTAATACATAGGAGTTGTTTGAGTATATTTATTCATCACGTTAGCAGGCTGTATTTGAGACAGAGTTGTCTTCCAATCTCCAAGATTTCTGCTAAGTTCGTGTCCATATGTATAAGCCAGATTGATATTTGTTTCTACAGGTATTGCGTAAACAACCATCATGGTCTTCATGATAAGATATTCAGGGTTTGCTTGTTTATGCATACTTACATACTCAAACGGCTGTATATAACAATCTCCATCAAAGATCACATGTTTAGTGTTTGTATCATCTTTCTTGAAGTAATTGCCGTAACTACAGTATGTATTGAGAGATCTATCTACAGCAGAATAACCACCATAAGGAATAATGTTCTTTCTTAGATTACATAAGAACGTACCCATTAAGCTCTCAGGTTTAACGACTAATGGTACATCATCGAATGACTCATTAGATGAAAAACCTGTGATAGTATATAGATCCTCAGAACCTGGCTCATTCGGCTCATTCGGATCAGGTCCTGGAACAGTAAATGGTCTGCTGTTTACAGCATTTGATGTTCCAAAGGTATCAAATAAGATCTGTGTTTCAGGATTTGGAACAGTCTTATCATACAATACATTATCTAAATAATTATCGTACGGATCTATCTGTAACAACATGCATGATCCTCCAGGACCGTATAACTAACAATCTCGTATGAAATTATCACCATCTTTAGCTTCCAGGTTTTGAGAGAATCCACCACCAGATACATAATTACAATAGTTCGTATTACCAATAGCGTCTATTTTATCATTGAACGATTTAGTCCAGTTTGCAGTATCTTTGATTCGTGATGCATAATCATCCCAGCTAAACTCTTTTGGTATTACAGAGTCTTTTACAGAGAACTTAAGACTGTTGGTGATCCTTCTATATACAGGTGTATACCCAATAGCTTTATCATCTTTAATATATCCAGCTTGTCCAATATGATTCGCATTATGTACACGTGACCAAACATTAGAACTTTGTTCATATAGTTTTACGTACATGTATGTAGCATCTCGTACAGTTTGGAATCCTCCGTTGGTAACATCACTTTCATCTCCGGTAGATGATACCCATGAGACACCTCTACTAAGAATACCGTCATTGTTTATATATATGTTTCCACGAGATGGAGTTACACCTGTGTATTGGCCATGGTTACCATCGGCATCTGTACTAATATCATCACGACCAGCTTCTAGTGCATAGATACCCTCTATAGATTGTTCAAATGTTGATCTAAACTTGTATAGTGAGTTTACAATATCAATACCATCTTTTTTACCACAAAGTGTTGGGAATAACACATTAGACTTAGCATCCTTTCTGCTTAGAGTCTTATATACAGGACTCTGTCCATTATCAGATTGTACGAATGTATCGTAGCCACAAGCAAACCTACCATTACCAGCAGATGGATATATACCACGATACTTCTTACCACCATACGCAAGGCTTGTTTTATATTGGTTGTACGTATTTCCAAGTGTTGTAGAGCTTGCTCCAAATATATATTTTACAGGATTCAACGATAATGATGTATTATTTTCAAAATCCTTTATAGATCCTTTCAAATAAGATATTTCAGGTGATATAAACTGATATATCGTATTGTTTTCAAAATTATCAGCTTCCCACCCAGAGCTATCCGCATTACTATGTACTCTAGCATAAGCATCATTACCGGTCCAATATCTATTCGTTGTTATAAATCCACTCGGAGTATATACTGTAGAACCAGCTGTAGTTGGTCTTGATGCAAGTCCTGGTGAATATTGTTCAGCAATAGGTCTTGATATGACTCCTTGTGATATTGTTGCTATATCAGACTCTTTACGTTGACATCTGACAATTTCGTATCCAATACAGTCTTCTGGTAGATTACGCACATCAAATTCAATACCAAGAGGTTTAACAATCAGATCTTCTGCAAAATTTTCTTTCTTGCTGCCACGAGCGTGAAATGTTTCACATCCATCCCATGTTATATTAGGCGTACGTATATCAGCAATCCATTTAACGTTAGATGCAGATCCGTTCTTATGATATAACACGATACCATATCTATATAACTCATCTCGTCTTAATGATCTGAATAACATAGATGTCTTTGCATCAGAATACGATAAACTTGAACTAACACTGACATATTCAGATGTATCGTATTGTGCTTTTTCAGAACTGTTATCGTTGTGATATTTTAAATATTCACATACAACAGGTTTTGTAACATCAATACTCCTACTAGTATTCTTGTCAATACATATAGAACTAGTACCAATACCGTCATTTCCCCATTTAAGATCTGTTGATAACACAGATACATTTGCATCTCCAACTAATGATGCTGTCACAAACCTCCAAGATATATTAACACCAGTACCACCATAGTACTTATCTATGTCGTATCTACAATAAGAACCATCTCCGTCTATATAATTATAGCGATCATCAAGAGGTTCTGTTGACATATCGTTGTACATATTGAAACAGTCTCCAGTAGGCTTAACAGTGTCATACGTAGAGCTTGTCACATTGATCTTATTTATACCAGACGCATCATATAAGTAAGCAATACCAATAGGATTGAATGAGTATGCTCGTGTGTCATAGTCTTCAAACAAATCGTGTTGCTGTTCTTTAATGTTTCCGGCAAACAAATAATCGTTCTTAGATTCAATGATCTTGGGGATAATATGATTTCCAGATACACTGTTGTATTCCTCCAGTGTTAATGTACCAAGAGCTTTCTGACCAGAATCTATAAACTTCACACTGTTACCAGTACGCTTACCATCGTATATAAGTTCTATTAACGGAAGTTGTCCTTGTACCTGATATGATATTCTGTATATAAGTATGTGATCAAATTTATCGGGAATAGGGCTATCTAAATTACATGTTATTGATACTGCACATCCTGTTGCGTAATCACTCTTAACACCCTTCAACTAATTTCCAGATACTGGTTTTTCTGGGATCTGAAGTTGTCTTGTTGGTATAGACATCTCTGTTCCAGGACCATATAATCCATACAATCTATATGCATACGATACACATCCTGATTTAAGAGATCCAGATGTAACCCCGTTGATAACAGGTTTATTTAACACAACAGATGAGTATATCGCAACTTCATCTATGTTAACAGGAGCTACTTCTTTTTTAGGAAGTAAGTCTATAATCATCAACGGATGAACTCCATCGGCAATATATAGCTTACATATCTTATTTGTTTCGTATAACCCTAATACACTGGGTTTATCTGAGCCAATCTCTTCTTTACATAAGAAGACTGTTTTTAGCTAAATCGGTTTGTTGTTGTCAAATGTCTTAACACACCATTTTGACTCGTCATCATTAGGCGTTTTCTATACAATGACACCTAAATTACGTACAACAGTTGTTGCAATAACGTTTGGCAATAAGCCTTTGAGTACAGGCTTAAATCCTTGTACCGCATGTAATTCTCCGCTACTAGACTGAGTATCTGTTACAAACCTCAAGTTCTTAGCCATGCGGTATCTATTCTTATCAATAAACATGTCTGAAGTATCAGTGTCCATACCACCAGAAAACATGTTTACCTATTGAGTATTTGTATTAGTCATAATAGCTATCGTTATAAGTTAGTTCTCTATCACCAGTAGGTTTGAAGAAATAATCATCAGCATCAACATCTGGTATCAATCTTAGCCAATCATTTTTAATCGATCTGAGATCATCTTGTGTCGGCATCATAGCTTCAGCATAAGCTTGGTCTCTATAATAAGCCCACTGTTGTTGTATATGAATATAAGCTACTCTATTATCGTAAACACTACGACCTCCGAGTTTACCCTTCATAAACTTAGGAAATGCTAGCTTCATCATTACGTACCAATAAATAGCTTCTTGATAAGCTGCATTGTCTGGTATAAGAGGATATCCTCGTTCATCAGTTGCGATAGATTTGTACACAAGCTTAATGAAACCATCTCGTTTATTACTAACAATCCAACCTAGCTTAATAAAATACGTAGGTTCACTCTGTATATTACGTGCTAACTGATGAAATGCCTTATGCCCATTCATAGTCAACAACTGAGATTGAGATGTTATGAGCTTATGTGCAGGCTCCTGATGTTCAGGAGCAACTCGTATCTTATCAGGGATTGTCTTGTTTGCATTATCATGAGGAATGTACATATATTCAGGTTTATGTACACAGCCATGTTTGAACTTATGTATATCCGAAGTATCTTTTCTAGCAGGTATCCACGGACCATTTGGAGTATTAGAATATGCCACAGTATCCAAATGAATAAGATCGTCGGGAATCGGTACTTGATAATCTATGAGTTTGAGTAACGGCTCGTCTACACCAGACTCTTTTCTAACATACTACATCGGAGCACCAATCTTCTCAATAGCCTCAAAGATCCATTCTCGTATATCTGATATTCTATTACGAACCTCTGATGCGTCAGAATCAGCCATTATCTTAGCTATGACAGATTCACATTTTACATATTTGTATATCATTGATGTTTAAATAATCGTGTTTGTTAAATATTAGTTGAGCTAATTTACGCTTGTTAGCACGTACAAGACATAGTTGATACTTATATCTATCGGCGAACGTCATAGGAACTCTAGACCAGTGTAGTCGATATTTATATCCATTACTATGCTCATTCAAATGATATATCACCTTACCATACTCTCTAGTCGACTTATAGTCTATACTTAGAGATTTAGAATCATAGTTCTTAGGTTGATACTTACCAACTTGGATATAACCTAGTCCACAAGGCATTTTAAAGCCTTCTGAGCGATCTAAAACAGCTTCTGCTATAATCTAACTCATCTTATCTAAAATGCGCTTATAGAGGCTGTATTCGACCTTATATGGACTGTTAGCTTTATAATACTTGTACATACTATGGTACGTATGTGAATCAGTTTTATTTCTCATCATCTTGAGGTCCTGGCTTCTTTATACTACTCAACGTTGCATTATTACTATCATCACTAGGCATCTCAACCATTAAGCCGAGCTCATACTTCATGATATTCTGCTTAATTAATGGAACCATCCACGATGGTATTTTGACATCAGACTCATCCATATTATCAGAATCTTCATCATCATCAATGGTGTCAAAGATAGCTTCAACCCATATGTATTTAAGCTTACCTTTATCAGCAGTGCCTTCTATGTAAACATGACCGTCATCTTTATAATAACCAGTCATTTCTCCAAATGTGTATTTCCTAAAGTATTGATAGTGTCTACGAGTATGACTCATATATTGAATAATCTCTCCTTGCTGATCATATATCGCAAGAATACTATTCTCATCATTATCGTAGATATTCTCTAGAGCATCTTTAGTTCTTTTGAGAAATGTGGGTTTATCACTTAAAGATTGAACATCCTCTAACTCAAGAGGGCCTTTCTCTCGTATATACAGGCTGTCGATTAGCTTTACTACATCGTCATCGTCCAACAGACCAGCTTTCTATTTATCAAACCTATCTTTGATTATAGCAGCCTTATATGTACGAACCCATAATGCTATCTAAGCTCTTGATAAATCCTCACTCTCACTAATGTTATTATTCCTGACTAACAATAGGATGTCGTCAATAATCTCTTTAAGTGAAGTATATGTCATTTTACTAAGCGTTTACTATACGAACATCTTTATTGTTTACAAGATCATTCGTGTTTATTATCTTATACTTGTACTTAGTTACTTTCTTCCAATCAAGAGTAAATAATCTCTGGAAGAAGTTCTTTTTGTTCTTGTATTCCTTACGTTTATATATGTACAAGTATTGTGTATTATCTAACTTAAGTCTCACCTATACCGTATCTCTACCTATAGTGTAGTGTACGGATGTTTGAGGATTGTATAGTATAGAGTCTGTATATACTGTATCTTTTAATATAGTCACCAGATCTCTAATAGTATCTCTCTCAACAACCCTCTCCACCCCCTTGTCGAGGGTAACGTCTATTTGCTCATGGTTGGTTGCACCAGTTATGATATTTTTAGACTTAATATTATTCTCTTTAGCTATACGATCCATTTCAACCAATAATGAATCTTTAGACTATCCGAGTTTCTTCATATCAAGTGTTAAGACATTGTTAGCCTATTGGGAATTACTAAGCATCCCCTAATAGGCTTCAATGTTATTCTAGGCCTCTAATAGCTCTTCTGAGAGCATTTTATTCTTGTTGTGAGTAATTATACCAAACGCTGTTAGAAATGCGATTAGAGAGCCTACAAGAGCGTTATAGACGATCTTTTTGTGGCTCATAAGCCACTTCAGTATCGCTGTCCACATTCTTAAGATCATTTAATATAGCATGTCGAATTCTTGCACCCATCTATTCAGTCTTATGTCGTACATATAAACCTACTCCGAATATACCTCCAGTTAAAGTGAAGCACTCTCCGATGAATCCTAAGATTTCTCCTCCTACTGTATTATTTCTAATAAATGACGCAAAAGCCATTGCTACGCCAGATAAGAACGAAGCAACAGCTGTAGCGTACTGCGTCACATCTTTCCAATTGTTCATATCATTGTATGGTGAGATGCACTTTACCTTGTTTACAAGCGTTTCTTATGATAGGATACAACTTATTAACAGTGGCTCTTGAGTTTAATACCATACCTTTTTTCTTGTTTTCTCCGACTAATATACAACCTTCAGTGTCCTTAGACGTATTACCAGAGTGTATTAGAATACCCTCAAATGAAGGTACGTTCAATAACCTTGGAGTGAATCGTTTGTATTTAGGAGAATATGCCCAAACAACTTCATAAGTACCATACGGAATAGCTGTTTGTCCTTTAATCTTAACCTCACAGTTATCGAAAACACCATTCTTATTTGAATCACGGTTAGTGTCTTCTAATGTATCACACATATATTTACCGTTAATATACATATGACCGATTGTGTACGTGGGTTTTAGTGCAACTCTTTTTATTAAAATGTTTAAATTACTCTCCTTCATACCAACCAAGTTCATCACTAAGATCTACATTAACAATAGTATTGTCAGACCTAGACAACTCAATGTTATTATTCTGCTTGTTGTATACACCAGACTGTATATACTTGTCATCAGTCGTAACATTAGTAGACGGTTGCAGTTGAATATCGAATGTTTTTTCAATATTCTCTTTATTTTCATCAACAATATTAGAAACAATCCTTACTCGTAATATAGCAGGAGTTGTATTAGCACCATTATTTGATATAACGATCTGATTCGATATATCTCCAACTTCGTTGATCGTAACATAATTACCATAATGAGGATCATAGGTCTCACCATCCTGTGTTTTAAAATAAACACCATCTACAACAAACTGTGCAGCATTGTGTATTTTGCCACCAATCTTATAATTAGATACAATATCAGCGTTTTCTAGAAGTACAGACGGATTTATTATAGCAGACGTTCTTGCAGGAATTGATATAGAGTTATTCGTTCCGAGTGTTACAGCTATCGCATAATTATGTACCTTTATCTTAATAGATGCCGATACAGAACTATTGTCATACGATGTTGCCGTTATAGTACCATACGTATCTCCAGCAGCAGGATTGGGAAGCTGTGTTGCACGAACCATAACTCCTGCTGGACTAAGTGCAACGGTCTCAACACTATTACCACTAGTCGTACATGTAACTTGCTTATTGGTAGCATTGGACGGAGTAAATACAGTACTTATGAATTGAGTTTCTCCAACAATAATTTCTGTTGAACCACTAAGCTCAAGACCCTGAACACCGACTTCAGAGGCTGCACCAATCTCTATAGTTACATCAGAGTTAGTACCAGTTGAATCGTCTACGAGTCTAAATATGTTATTATAATCCATTGTGATAGTTCTTAAATTGTCCAAACCATAACCGGGTTGATATATGCGAGCTACTACTACGATCTTATATACGCCGCAATACAGCTGGCTATTTGCAGGAAAGTATGCATCAACTTGATCTTTATATTCTGTAGCTTGAACAGGAGCAATGAACTCCGTGTCATTAGTACAGTTGTTAACAGGATATATGTGGCTCCAATCAGGATGAAGACCGAATCCATGATAGAAATAATGACAATGATGCTCCGGATATGCATAATATCTTGGAAGACCTGCGAGATTCAAATCGTAAGCAGAAGGCTCAAATGCTGGGTGATGTGGTTCGCATGGAAAACGGCTGATAAACTTAGTACAATTTGCTATCTTGTCAGCCTTCTCTTTTTCGCGAGATGTGTTTATTATATATACTTTAATAGACTTGATGTTGATTGTATCAATACCTTTCATATTAAGCAGATTAATACGCAATCGTATATCATTGCCTATACGAATTCTTTTGATATTATCAAGCTATGTATCTTGATTTAATATATTATTATTCATACGAACTGATATAAAAAAAGGTAGGGTAGAGAATACCTCTACTCTACCTTTGTTGTTACTATTAAGGTTTGGCGTCTGTAAGAGCCTCAGGAGTTACACCAAAGATACCTGCAAGATCTGCAATATCACCCTGTGCATATACGTTCAGCGTTTGCTGCGTATAACGAGTAATGTCGTCAGCTGCACGGTACGGAGTGCGGAACTCAATCGTGAGCATGTTGTACTTACCATCATTCTGTGCTTCGAGCTCGGGGCGAATGATCGGCCACGTGCAACAACCCTGGTTCAGGATACCCTGATAACCCATTGCCTTAGACTCTTCGTCACGTACAAGCTTACCCATTGCAGGATACTGTTTACCCTCAGTCTTTGAGATAACAACACCCTTCGGGAAATTCTTATTCTTACTCTCCCAACCATCAGCAGCAGGATCCGTGTAATACGTATTTACAGTAAAACGAACCTTACCTGCCCAGTTGATCGTATTAGAAGCATTGTCATCATCGTAAGGAAGTGCTACGAGCGTAACAACACCAGCTGCATCAGAAGCCTGTACACGAGCACGCTTCCACTGAGCATTGATCATGTTAGCAACGTTCTTAGCAATCGTCTCAGCAGTATCGTTAACCTCAGTCACGTACTCATAAGACTCAGTCCACTTACGATAACGAGTGGGCAGATCCTTAAACGTAAGACGAACGATCAAACGCTTACCGCCCTCTGCAAACTTAGCAAGAGTCGTAGCATCAATCTTTGAAAAGTCAATCGTAACCGTATCCTCAGTCTCAGCATTACCAGTGGGATAAACGCTAGCGTTAACGCTCTTAATAGCGTCCATAGCGATTACGTTAGACCACTTTATGATCGGAAGGTACTTAATATCCTTCGGGCCACGACGAACAGTGTTCTTGTTTGTAACAAGACCGATCTTAATACGATCAGCCTTCTTAGCTTCAGCTGCAGTTACAAACGTACCCTTGTCCATATCCATAATGACAAACTTGCCATAATCAGCAGATACAGCATTCATGCTGTCACAAGCAGCAGGATCTGCAGTAGCAATATTCTCGGCTTTGAGATTAGATACCAAAACCGTATTTACAAATGTAATCATATTATTTAATTTCTTCTACTCCCCCTAAATAATAATACTAGACCTAACTAGCTGGGGTTTCCACGTTAAAATTATTCTTGAGTATTCACTTCATTAGTTAATGTCTGATATCGCTGATCTGATTTATTTTCTATATACATCTGAGCAGCAGTTTTAATGATCTCAGGCATTATTATCTCTGGAAACTCTGAATACTCACCAAGCGGTTTTTCCAAAGATATTTTATTAGGATTACGTAGATAACCTAATCTATATTTCAATATTTTATACTTACCATCAGTTAACAAATCACAACCCTATGATCCATCAACCATTGTGCGTACTCTTAAAGGTCTTGCCTTATAATGACGATAATGGAAATCTGTTAACGAGTTTGTTACACGATACATGAAACTATCAGCTGTGCATTCAAACACAGAAGTCATTGTTTTATGATCTCCAGACAAATCTGATATCATAACATCTTCGTTTAATGCAAACATGAAATCATCAGGATATTGTACATGATAAGTTACATAATTAGGTCGTATACCATGAATATCTTGTTCAACAGGAAGTTCTTTATCTACCAACAAGTTAATCAAATCTTTCGATCTTTTCTCTGTCTGTTCGTAAGATGTAAGGTGTGGAAGATTTCCATTGAATCTTGTTTTTACGAATTTAGAAACAGCTTGATTAAGCCAATACAAAGAATCATCTGTTGTCGGTTTATCCAAACTATTGTTCAACTTATTGATTTCATGTTCAAAACCGATCAATATATCAATGTTTCTCATTCACTTCCTCCTTTCGTTCATCTTTCTTATCATTATCCTATTTTCTATTAGATCCAGGATATTTATATGTGAGATATAGATTAACAGCACCAGAAACAAGATCTTCAAAACAATCTATAGGTAATTCGCAAGCGTCGTCATCGTCATCTATTCCGAACCTATTTGGCTGTTTAATATACGTAAGACTAACCTTTATAATATTGGTATATACGTCATGTATAAGTTGTAATACAGGTTTATCATCTGACGTTGATAAAACTACTATTGGGTTTCTAATAATCTTATTCGTGTCGTACGCAGATTCTATAACTTTATGTACGTTATTTTGATCAATCAATACGTTTGGAATACTGTAACCGCTCTTGCTATTATACGCAATATCAGCCGACGATGTAGATCTGACATACATATAATAATCATCAGGTAGGTTATATATTATATATCTTCCATCATAAGTGGTATCTGTGATAGATGACTTTGTTAGAATCTTATTAGACAATAGCGGTTTTAACTGATCGGATATTCGTATCGACGTATTAGTACCTATAGGGACCTGATCTTCAGCTGTATACAACTATTTTACATAAAGTTGCTGATACTCATTGAGATAAGCATATATGTCATCAGTATCAAGCTTGTTAATCTAAATAAGCATCGGATCCATTGTCTAGAGCCTACGTTCGAACTCTATTCCAAGCATTCTCGTTTGTTTCTTCGTCATGACTCTAGTGCTTTAGTGTTCAACTTTGTTTGTAATCTTGGAGATTCAACAGTCTCTAAAGACATTATAATAGCGAGACTTATTAACTCTTCAACCATAGTGTCATTCAATTCGAATTGAGTGTCATCAAATGTTTTTCCATTTATATGATCTACAAATTTATCTGGCTATTTGATATACGTAAGTTGTAGATCCCCGACATTTTTATGAGAATAATCATCGTATAAAACAATTAGATTATCTCCTTCTATATAACAAACACTGTTCTTTATCCACGGCCTATTTGTTGCAGTATGCATGAAATTCTTAGCAATCTCATGATTAACAAGATTTGTTGTTACAAGTTTTCCATCAATCAATACTAATGCAGTTAAGAAGTATAAGATGTCAGACAACTTGTATATCACAGCGTTATCTATTGGTAAAGTAGCATTACTCTTACTAATTTTCTTAGACGCTATGAGATTCCTAACATCTTCTATGGCTTTAATGTCTCCTTCAAAAGGAACTCTTTGTTGATTTCCAGTTAACTTTTGAGCAATAAGTGCAAGATAAGCTTTATCTAATATAGTAGCAATCTCGTATGTTGTTAGCGACGGATATGACGAAGTAACATTCTCTTTGTCATATTCAATCATGTATTTTTTATGTATGTCCTTATACGTCATATTTGTCGTGTATTAAGATTACTTATTCTTAATCTCGTTTATAATGGAAAGCTTAAGGTCTTGGTTTTTCTTGTTATCAAGATATGCAACAGCGTCTGAAAGTGAGTCGGCAATCATCTCAGTACCATAATAATATTGTGTACGCTCCTTACGAAGCACACCTTTGGCCACAGCCTCTTCAATGATAAACTCGGTATCCTTCTTCTTATTATTAACCCACTTAGTCAAGTACTGATCACTCTTTTTATCAACAATATCAAACATTGTTGACTCTATAAGCTGATTAGACATATTGTCTGAACGAACACCAAATAATCGAAGACACTTGCGCATGTCATCCATAGACATAGTGTCATACGCTTTAATAGCTTCTCTACGTACTTTATTAGCCTTATTCTTCTGCTCAGCCTCTGCCTCACTATTGATTAGCAAATAATCCTTACCAGCAGTTAGCTTATCAAGAGACGTTGCAACACGCTTGTGATTACTTAGAAATTTAATTTGCATAGCCTGTGTTGGAAACTGATCATCGAGGAATAGTCCTCTAGCACCAACCTTTACACAAAACGTTGTCCAATAATCACTTGTCTTAGACAACTTACCTTCAGGAAGGCCCATAGCTTCCTCAAAATATTTTTCATCTTCAGGAGTCAATCCTGTATATATCGACCCAGACCTTGTATAGTAAGGGGCAATGTAATCAAAACAATGCTTATACTTTAACAGTCCAGCCCAGGGATTTTTCTTTTTAATTTTTAATTCAACTACCATAATATTAAATTAGTGTTGTCACCTATAATAAATTATATATAAGAAACCGCGAGCATCTTATCTAGATGCGAGCGGTTTTTTATATATACATTTATTACGAGCCCCGAGGCTTGTTATTTCAACCGTTAGGTTGAAATCAAGCCGAGATCGAGGCTTGTTATTTCTTAGGCACCTTTCTTGATACCACCGTTGTTCGTGTGCTCAGAATCCTCAGCATCGCAATACAGGATACCGCAAGACAGCGGGTTACGGAGCATAATACCCTCCTCACCGAGGAAGTGAACCTAATAACCATCGCGGCTGTTAGAACGAAGCGTATTGATGCTGTTAGCATAGCCACTAGGAACTACAGAACCACCAGTACACCACTGTACGAACTCACGACCCTTACGGCAAACCTTAACGATGTTCGGCTGACCATCACGGTTACCAAGATCAACAAACAGGAACGTGTAAGACATCAGAGGTTTACCCGTGAGCGGATGCAACTGACGGAACAGTTCCATGTTATCAAACATTGCACAACGCTTAAGCGTAAGCTCAATACCGTTAGTCATCTTGTAGGTTGTGAACTGACCACCAAGAACTAGATCCTGACCAGAACCAGTTACAAAATGCGTATCAATCATATTGAAAGAAGCAACCTTCTCCTTCAAAATACGATCGAACTCTCTAATCGTTTATGTTAATTCAGTTCGCTAAACTGAATCTCTTTCGAGCTCTCACTTTCATGAGAGACCAGACTATATCTTCATCCAATTTGGATGTCTACCATTTCGGACTCGCTTGAATCCTACTCCTCATCGGATAGTCGTTGAACATTACATTTACACTTCTATGTAGTTATTTTATAACCTTTCATAGAACCACTTGGGATAACCATGTCTTTATTACCATATCTCTGTATCATCGTACACAGACATGACTTCTTAATATTAAATACTCTACTAGCATTTTCTAGTCCCAATAGAGTAAAAGAATCATCACCTTTGTTGAATGTAACAAGTGTTTTAACAACACATGTTAAACCATTGTCATAAGCTCGTTTTTTATTCTCTTCTCTAGTACACCATTCAAGATTAGTAATACTATTATTAAGCTTATTTCCATCTAAATGATCAATAGTTTCGTAACGATTAGGATTTTGAATATATTGATCAGCTAACACTTGATGAACAAGTCTTCTCTTCCAATCAACATTATATCTCATATATCCATGTTTAATAGTAGTAGATACAAACTTTCCAGATTTAGTATTGAACAATGTTCCATTTTTATTTATAAGATAACCGTCATGATCTTTTACATGATCAAACTTTGTTAGATCTAAATCACAGAACGTTGAATCAATCAATTTCTAAACAGGAATGTTGTACTCTTTATTATTCATACCAACTAGCGTCACTTTATTCTATACAACTTTCACTAGTTTTTTAGTATGTCTGTCATAAACATTGCCATCGATATATAAAACATATCTATATTCAAAACCTCTACATGGTTTATGTAAAGTCTTTGCTGCTGATTTTCTATCGAACATCTATGTATTCGTCATAATATTTTTAATCTATGTTAATTATTTTAATAGAGTTTCCAGCAATTAAGTAGATTTGCTACATGATGTCACCATCACGAGGGGCTAGAAGTTAACCCATCTCTCCAGTAAGAGCCATGAACTTACGCTCCTGAGTACCAAGCATATTGTAGCAAAGATCAAACAGATAATCCTCAAGCAACTCAGCGGTGAGAGTCGTGTAATAACGTACATTAGCCGGGGCAACCTGCTCGAACAGACCAGCTGATACGGCAACAGGACGACCATTAGAACCCTTGAGGTTATACGTACCATCAGAGTTACGATTAGACTTACCAAACAGAAGAGCCTTCTCCTCACGTCTCTTCCACTCACGAAGAGCGAGCCAATACTGATAATCAGACCACAGATAAGATGTCTTACCAGTCTCAGGATCCTTCAATGCAATAGCCAATACCGTGCTATAAGCATCACCCGTGATGTCATAACCAAGACGAAGCGTCATGAGGTTATTACGCATCTTAAACGGGGTCTGATAGTTGATGATATCCTCCTCATCACTGTACTCCTCGTATGCAGAAGCCATGCGGCTAACCTGACGACCAGGAAGCAAGTACTCACCAGGAATGTAAGAACCAGAGAAACCATCGACAACGTAGCACTCGTATACCCAAGCACTACCGTCCTGGTAAGGCTGACCGCTTACACGAACCTGGAAATTATAGTTGTCAAAAGAAAGAATAGCACCAGGACCGAAGAACTTCTCTTCAAGTGCGATATAAATCGGAGCACCGTTAAGACCAGCAGTTGCATCAGCGAAATTAGCTGAAGTAATCTCCTGACCATTAGCCTTAGCCCAACGAATATTTACTGCGTGGTCAGCGTCAATCATAACAGACCACTCATACTCACGATTCTCAATGATCATTGTTTTACCAAGACCACCAGTAATCAAGTCGATTGCTGTAGAAACACCATCATCCTTGGTACCAAAGACAAGTGAAAGCAGACCTGATACCTCATGAGGCTTAGTCAGCAATGCGTTAGAAATCATATTCTCATCAACAAGATCGCTGAAACGACGTCCGCGATAAAGCTGAAGGTTGTTTAACAAACCATTATTCATAAAATTTTATACAATAATCTTTCTCATCACAGGAACTTTGACGCAATATCCCATGCCTGAGGTTGTTTACCATCATCGATAGTTCTACTACTATGATTACGAGAACTATCTCTTAACATATTTCTAAGTTTCTGCGCTGCGGATGTTTGTCCATCCCGCTGTGCTTCATTGATGAGAGAATCACCTTTCATTGTGAAATAAGCTGATTCAATAAGATTCTTAGACAAGTTTTTACTAAAGTCTTTTTGATATTGAGTTACTCCATTAGCATCTTGTCTGAAGATATAATCGAACAACGCTTTACGATCTTCTTTAGGAACTGCTACGCCTCTAATAGAACTTAAACTATCAATCTGAGTTCTAACGTCTGTGAAAAACTTTTGGGCATCCTGTTCCTGCTGTTGACGATAAGCTTCTTGTTCTTTCTGAAGCTGTTCAGCCTGTTGTTTCTTAATCTCCTTGAGACGATCAACTGCATCCTCTGCTTCATCGTACAACATATCAGCATCTTCAAATCGTTCAATTCTCTTATTGATGCGATCATCAGAATAACCATCGAGCTTAAGAAGCTCTCTGACCACTCTTTTTTGATTACTCTCATCATCCAAATCAATATCATCGAGATTCAACGAATCACGCTGTACTCCATAGAAATCCTCAAACTTACCACCGTTCTTAACATAATCGTCAAGCTTAGCAATTCGTTCATCAGCATACTGAGGCTTACTATTCTCTTTTACAATATTACCAAGAGATGTCGTAAGATCATCAACTGTTAAAGGTTTTCTATCTCCGTCGATATCGTTTGGATTATAACCAAGTGATTCAACAATGGCGTCAAATAGTGCTGTGACCTGTTCTGCTTCAGCAACATCTTCTGCTGAAGGTTCATTGTCATTGTTATTAGTGTTAGGGTCACTTGCTGGAACATTGTTGTCACTAGGTATATTATCTTGCAATGATGTATCGCCTGACTTTCCATTCATACGATCCATCACATCCTGCGGAATATCTGAATTATCATCCGCGTTATTGCCATCCTAAGACTCAGGGTCTTGTGCATTCTTATTATCAGCATCCAGTACTCTAGTATCCATATTAGTACGCCCTGACGCAGTGTCAGGCTCACTGAAGATGCTCAACACATCATTCAATGCTGCTGTCTCTTTTGTTTGTTTTTCTGCCATAAATATATTTATGTTATTGATTTCAGTTCAATATAACTGTTTATAATAATCCATTCATTGGAACTTCTCCAGGAATCCATGGCTGATCGTTAACCAATTTTGCATATAGATTCTCTATTGGAGATAAAGTAAACTATAATGTCTGTTGTGTAGGTTCCTGCTGTACAGGAACATCTTGAATATCAGATGTTGGTTGCCAAAGCTTCTGATTTTTCATATAATCAGGCATTAGATTTATTACAGGTTTTAATACAGGCTGTGTCTGCATAGGCATTGGTTTATTAGCCTTGTTTCTACTTGTAGCATAAGCTGCAGCAGCAGATCCAACGCTTGTAGAACTCTTTAAACCTGATGTATATTGTAACACAGGAGCTTCATAATAACCAAGACTCTTCAATGCTGCACCATACTCATCAATATTACGAGCTTTTAATGCTTTTGCATATTTACGATTCATCATAGGGAGCCAGTAATCAACAAACGCCTAATCGTTCTTATACGACTGATATTGTGTCTTTCCTGGTATACGAACACCGCCATAGTTATTGTATTTTCTCGCAACATTCGATGTTCCGTTTGCTGACTCAAATGCTAATTGACGCATAAGATAATCAAACGTTCTATCTGAGTAGATACCCATCTGATGCATCTTGTCATACACCAGAGGACCCATCCTGTCAACAAACTATTTGGATGTTGGATTTACCCTTGATTTGCCTTTTCTATATTCTGGTAAGTAATTAATAATCATAGTCCTACAAATCTGCTTCAGCTTCTTCCTTCCACTTGTTAGCTAGATATTCTATCTTAGCAAGCTCTGAATCTAACTGACGATCAGATTGAGTCTTATTAGTCAACGGTTTTCCAACCATGTCCCAATAAGACTCACCTGTTTGTCGTTGTCTTTGTAGAAGTTCAGAAGGTTTTATATAATCCTTATTCATCGTTCACCAGCTACTTTGTTTTTCAATGCGGTCTTAGCCTTAAGCTCTTCTCTCTACATGGCAGCTCTATCTTTCTATTCCTAAAGTTCGCTTTCATGTTTCATCTGCTCTTTAGCAAGACTGATCTTCTTATCTTCAATCTCCTTTTTCTGACGAGCTTCATAACGCTTAGTATATGCTTCTGAATCTATCTTACGTTGCTGTGTAGCATCCTTAGCAATCTCCATCGGATCTGGAATACCATTCGTATTGATATCCTTATCCTCAGTGCCTCTATATGTACTAATTTCAGCCACAGCAATCTTGGTTTGATTATCAGCATCGATCTTATACCTCTGAAGATCCATCTCGGCCTCCTTAAGCATAAGCTCTTGTTCTTTAGCCTCATTCTGCATCTACTGAAGTTGCATTGCTTGTTGTTGTTGAGCCTCTTGTTGCTGTTGTTGAAGTTGATCTTGACGATCTTGCATATCCTTAAGCTTCTGCTTGATAATGTTAAAGTTATCATTCGTAAGAACCTCTGCTGCTTCTAACAAGCTTGCTCCATTTTGCATTGCAGGTTGAATAAGCTGTTGAAGTTTTGCTATGTTCTCAGCATCCTTAGATGTGTCACTAACGAACACATCCATATCTTCATAATAGAATTGTTTTGTTATTGCTAAGAATGCTCTTTCTCCATTATCAAATACATACTGAAGCTTCTTCTTACCAGACTCTTCCCAAACACCCTTAGCTGTATTGAGAAGCATTGTCAATACATGTTTCTTACATTGGTTGTGTACCCAGAACAAAGGTTCTGTAATATGAGATGACTGTAATACAGATCGTTCTACGCTTCCAACAAGTTCTGATGTACTAATAGATCCTTGACGCTGTTCTGTAATACCAGTGATTGTTCCAGCTAATTGTTCAATCTTATCCATCAGCTGAATATATTCAGCAATAACATTACTCATCGTAAGATCAAGTGATGTTATTTGATTAAACGTGGCTGAGTTGTGCACTATTGTAAAATCTCCTAGCAGGAATAAATGATCACCATCTGTAGAAAATCCGTAATACTTTCCAACACCACAATGTTCTATTTTAAACATTGTTCTGTTTATATCCTTTTGCCAACGTTTATCACCGACAGCTTGTTTTCTGACAATCTTTGTAGGTATCCTCTCACACCCGCTCAGTATTGAAACAACATAATATTCTCCATATGTGTTTTTACATAATTTGTTAGGTGCTGAGTTGCGCTTTCTTACAGAAACCTTCATACCAAGACTTCTTGCAATAAATGCAAATGCCAATGCTATTTGTTTTCTGTATCCAACCTGTGCGAATCCAAATCTTCGTTTTTTATTATCATACCAACCGTCAGAATCTATAAGCCCTGCGAGTATTTCAAGCCTGTTTTGCTCAGATGTATATATGTATTCGTTAGGAATGTGTTTATTTTTATACACACCTAATTTTTTCAAATTCTATATAACATAATTCACACGCTTGTTTCTATAACCTCGTTGTGATTTATCAGTGATTGTAAGATATATATTAACAGCTTTTTCGCCAGGAACACATTCGGTCCTAACTCCCATGTTATGAACATTTGCGTAATTCATCAAATATTCAATAATCTCTTTATCAGCTGTTGTAATACATGCTTTAGATGATGTTCCGTCTCCAAGCCACAAACCTAACATATACGGATCAAAGTCAACAACAGTGTCGTTGAATTTTATATTTGACGATCTGTATAAAAAATATTTATCTCTACACGATGGCGTTTTTTCAAACTTAGACAACAGCTCTTCAGGTGTTGATGTTTTAAAACTAACCTCTCCTGTATGATGGTTTTTATATCCGTAATATATGTCGTGCCTGCTATTTACAATCTATATATCACTACCAGACGATGGTGTTATTTTGTACATGTTGTCTATCCCACTGTGTAATTCTAACACATGTCTTGGAGTATTGTCAGGACCCATTACAACATCGCCAACTCTAATGTCCTCTATGTTTTTTACAAGTCCGTTGTACATCAAAACTTTTGTACCTGGCGCAAAACATTTTCCGCCCTCCCTACCTGGGATACCCCACTGCGACTCATAAGGATTTATGAAATTCACACCAACACTTGATAAGTAATGCATCCATCGATCTGGTGTAATATTCATAGACTTAGGTATCTACGTAATATCCATATTGATAACTTTACCTTTATCCCTAGCTATAGCTAATTCAAGTCTATACCACAATACAATGTACATATACTGCAAAGGCTTGAGGATGCTTACAAGTGATCTTGGCTTACTATTGGTATTACTATATATAGCACCACAATAAGGTAATTTCTGACTATCTGGTTGATCAATGCTTATATGTTGATAAGCAACCGGCTGTATACCAAAATATAAATCTGATCCGGCTCTATATCCTTCCCATACTTCAACAATCCAATCTTCATCGATACCTATCTCTGTTCCAACAGGTTTATAGAATTCGTCTACGATTTCAATCTAAGCATCTCCGTTCTCATCTTGAAACGTAACATACTTGATCTTCTTAAATGATTTCCAACAACAATGCCATACGTTGATATTATGTCTTGTTTTCTGATCAAAAACAGGATTATCGTATATATGCATTTGTATATGATTGAAATTATCAACAGGGTCTTTTTCTCCAAGATCATTTGATGGACGACCTGTTAACATTTCATTTAGTTTGTCTAAATCTTTCTCAGACAATTTATCATGGTATCTATCGTATACTTCAGCTACAGGGAGCCTCATTTTTCTACAACACCATGATGCATCTTCTATAAACTCAAGGTCCGGTGATTGATCGAATGAAAAATATACAGGATTCACACGTTCCATGTAAGGATCTCCATTTTGTACACCAACATAGTATACCTCTTGTCCCGCTATCAAACCGTCTTTCCAACCTTTGATAAACTCGTTATCTATACCACACTTCTCGCGTATATACATCAGAGAATGATAGGCTGTGTTTTCTATAACATCTTTGTAATCCCTACGCATATACTTTCCAATCTCTTCAGGCGGCATTATCTCGCCACTCTAAAGTTGTTGTTGGAACTATTGTTGCTCTTCAGGACTCATTCTGCCCATAATAGCACTCATCATATATTGGATTAGCATTTCTTTCTCCTAATCCATCAGGTCAGATGTTGCATCCTATGATGTACGTACAACTCTGAAATTAAACGGCCTCTTTGTCTCTTCACCTATAAGGAGGTCTACCTTAGGCCTAATTATGTTGAAGTCTTGTGGTGTAGCAGGAAATCCATCTGATACTTTAAACGGGTTGGTTATACGTTTAAAGTCCTTTTCATCAAAGATACTATTATATAGATCGTAATATGTTTGAAGTTCGCCAAACCGAGTCTTCTACATTCCGCCAGATACAACATTACCTTCTCCGATAATGTAATTCACGCAGTCATGCTACCACTACTCATCTTTTTTCTTTAGAGGTAGTTTCTGTTGCGGAAAGTTCGCATTATATAAATTATCTTCTACTCTTATCATTGTTAAAACGTAAATGTCGGAATGTTATTGTCGTACTAATTATCGTACGAACTATCTTCGTCAAACCATTGGTTACTAAACAATGGCGTTTCAAAGAAATCTATTTGTTTATTCTACTCTTTTGCTGCTGCAATCTTTACTTGATATAATTCTTCTCTATATAGCATGACCATACATAGAGCTATTACACGGTCTACATTTCGTACACCATCATCTAATAACAACTCTTCTATCAATGGCTCACTATATATACGTTCGAGATTTGGATGACCGGGTTCATATTCTTCAAGTAACCATTCTTTTATAAGACCCTCTGCATATGATCTAATTTGTTTTGTCATATGACAACCTTTCTTACGTTGTACTTTAGAGTCTTTGAATATTTCACTTATAACCTTATCTGGTTGGTCTGCTAGCATATAATCACAATGCTTATTTGTAAAGTACGGATATATACCTTTACGTTCATTCTCGAACAATAATTTCGCATTATACATAGTTAACAACTTACGAACATTCTCATAATATTCTTCAGCTGTATCAGGTCTTCCACTATATTCAGCAACTATCACATCTGACCAAGCTTCTCCTGGCTAGAATCGTTTATATATAAACGTAGATCCTAATGAATTTGTAAGAGAACCATCTTGATCATAAGGGTCTTGACCAGCTATGTATAATCCATAAGGAGGATCTTTAACAGGATATTCGTATATAACAACAGATCCTGTTGGCTACTCTCCTTTCTTCAGTGGATAGTGTGTTATATCACCACCCTTCTTTTCAATGGCTTTTACAGTACCATCCCCTTCCCAAACCAAGTCAACAACATGTTTCATATTAGCTAATTTCGTGTTCGTCCTTAGTTTGTTAAGTTGCATTTGTAATTGCTTTTTTGGAAATATGTTTTTACCAACCTCAAGAATTGCTTCCTAAGGTGTATTGGGGTGTTCTGCGATATATCTATCTGTTACAGTTTCATCAGGCTGACTATCTCTTACGATTCTTCTTTGTTCTAATATCACCTACACAGATGCAGATCTATTCGTATTACCATCAGAATCCATACATTCAGGATATTCATCTGATTGCAGATTAGACCATGCTGGGACAAAGAATCCACACTTCTTATCAGCCATACCCTCATCCCAAATATTATCGAAGTCTAAACAATTAAAGCCTTCTGGATGATAAAACATATCTGACAAACCTTCAAAGTTTGCACCCTCAGATCCACCAGTACCAAATGCAATCATCAATCCGAACGCAACACCATCATCTGTTTCTACAGAAGGTCTGGCTATCTGCCAAGCTTGTTTAATGTCTGGAAATTTACCAGACTCCTCCCATAAGAATAATCTACCACGAGTACCACGAATACGTTCTGGATCATTCTTAAGTGTTATACCTGTCACGCTAGATAGATAACCATCTTCAACCTCTTTACCTGTTATCTCATCTTTAACCTTAAATCCAGATGTACGTTCTAAAGAAGTTGCTCTCAATCTTCGTTTAGCCCATCCAGAGTGTTTATCTAAGAAGTCCATGATCTACCAAGCTTTTGTTAGCAAACCATCACCTGTTAGAAACTTCTGCTCTGATGCAACAGCAAAATTCTTTGATTTTGGAATAAGAAAATAGTTTCTACATAACATAGATGCGCCTTTGAATGAATATCCACGAGCACGAGCTTTAAGTACAACCATGTGTTTACCTTCGTCTTCAGCCTGTTCTATAGCATTATAATAGAACCAATCGTAATCCCAAAAATCAGGAAATCTGAATAAACGCTCTCGTCGAGTTCTCTTAGTTCCATTACGATCCGTATATTCTGTTTCAACAAGTTTCATAATAGGACTGTAGTTGAGATAAAAGTAATGATACCCAGTTATCTAATCTCCATCAGGAGCTGTATATCCATTTAAACATCGTTGTTGTTCTTGTTTCCAATAATTGAAGTAGTCTGTCGTACCTTCTGGAGCAAACGTATAACATCCGTTCTTTTCGAAGAATAAAGCAGCTTGTCTAAACTTATCCGAGTTAACTATTTTCTTATTAAAATCAATCATGTTTAAGCAATTTCAAAAGCGCTGAGTGTACCACCGCCTTTAATTCTACCAGTCTCCTATTGTTCAGCTTTAGTTTGTTTTTCAGCTATATCAAGAGACTTGACTATATTACCAACATCCTTGAGGATACGAGTAACTTTGATAGCTGTGTCAATATCCATACCATCTTCGGAATAACTACTCAACGCTTCAATAAGTCCTTCTGCAGCAGATCTAGATGCTGTTAGCAATCTTGTTCCAGGAGTTTCTTGAAACTCTGTGAATCGTTGCATCAAATCTTTAACTGTATCATCTGGAATATAATTAGCATCTCCAAACACATCATAAGCTATCTTAGACGCTCTATCTTTTTCTGGATATGCGTTATATGGGCTGTTCCATTTCTTATTCCATATGACGTATTCAATTGCTTTCAATGCACGCGTCTTATCTTCAGCATTGTTGTAATAATCCTTAAACGGGGGTATTGCTAGATCCTCAGTACTTAGTTTTATTTTATTTCCTTGTATGTCAAACATATAATTTAATACCCATATTAGACAGGTCTTTATCCGTTATAGCATCTACTTCAGATCCAGATCCAATACCTCCGTGATACTCAATCCAACCGTTTGTTGTAGCAATCCAAACAACATCATTTGTTGAACCAGAATCATCGGCTGTTGCTATAACGTATGCATCGCCATCATTAACCTGCTCATCAGTACCAGCTAATACATTTCCGTCTTTTACGACAGTGATGTGTGCAGAAGGTTTATCGACTAGATATATAACAGTTCCTGTAATCTGAGGAGGATTACTAGCCTTTAAATCATCCACTGTTGCAAAATGGTTACTAGCACGGCCCTTTATAGTAAGAGCAGAAGCGTTCTTACCATCTTTACCAGAGTATGCTACAGAATAAGATGTTGTATTCGTACCGTCAGAATAATTTACAATTGTACGAGTCCACACATATCGATGTGTTATTGTTATAGTAGGTATTTCTTTAGCCCATCCAGTTGCTGGAGCATTCTGACCATCTTCCGATACAGCGTAATCAATACTTGTACTAGTTATAGATATACTCTCAGAAGGTTGTGATGCTTGTATATCAAGAGCTTTGCTTGATATAATGTTCTCATGCTTAATCCAACCTCTGTCCTTATAATATACGTATACATCATGACCTACAGCATATGCGTCATATTCTTCAGGATCTTGAGGAAGATTGTCTACAGATTTAGTACCCTTTAGATTAAATGAGTTTACACTCACTATCGTACCTCTCTGGAATCCAAACCACTCAATAGGCAAGTAACGATTGTAGAAACTTCCTCCAACAAGTACGTTATTAAATATCTGATGATCAGTTGGAGCGTCTATATACGCTCCATGACCAACGATACTACCACCTGTAAGAGAACCACCTTCAAACTTAAGGGTTACATCCTTAGGTAGATTAAGACCTTCATTTAGTACATAATCATATTTGATAACATACGTTGTATTTTGGTCTACAACAGATGATACAAAATCATCGTCTTTCTTGAGAACAACATAGCCACGACCACGATCCGATGTACGATTCTTAACTGTGATCACATTGTTTTTCACAGTAAGGTTGTCCTCGTCAGCCGTCAACGGCTGTCCGAATGTTTTGTTATGTGTGCGTATTGTACCATCATCTTCAATGAAAACTATTGACTCAGAAGAGATGTTTGACGCATCTTTAACATAACCATCCTTTGTTTTATAATACAATAGTTTATTGTTTATCATGACTGGTTATTGATTAAGCTGAAAACTATAATACGCTCGTAACCGGATACAATATTAGTACCAAAGTATCATGTGATAGTGATGATGTATTTGTCGTAGTATATGCGTCAAAATAGAAATTCGTACCACTAACAATCTGAGCTTGTGGAAGGTTACACAGGATTACAGAATCTGGTTTGATCATTGAAGGCTTTGCAATATTAATAGGCTGATTAGCTTTCTTCATAATCAAACCTCTCCAATGATGGTTCATGCCGTTAGCCAAACTATACGGAGATACGAAACCAAGATACATGCCCGAACCTGATCTGAAGTCAAGAACCGAGAACTTACCCTCAGTGGCTGGAATACGAGCTGTTGCAGATGTCTGTTGATAATAAGCATTAGCTGTCCACGGCTCAACCCAATTACGATCCCATGTAATACTACTTGAATTAGCAGCTTTTGACATACTTGTTACGACATTACCTGTACCTGATGGGCTTACACCGTTGACAAGGCCGAGCTCTGAAGCACTGGCATTCTTGATATTACCATGTGTACTTGCTGTTGAAAGTACATAGGCTAATCTTACAGTACTAGACGTACTGCTAATAGCACTATGAGTAACAGCATCTGTTCTGGATACTGACTCGGCAGATACTGTATCAATGTAATCAAATACTGGCTGTATTGCATCCTCAAGATCCTTACCAAATCCACCAGAAATCGAATGATCTGAATAATCCTCATCGATCGTAAACCTCTGACCGTTCCATCTGTATACCGCACTTGGCAGACCATTAGAGCCCATAGTATAATAATACTTGCTGTAATAAGGACTACCATTTGTCTTCATATACAAATTGGTTGGTATAGAAGTACCATTCCATGTCGTATAATATGCAGATCCAATCTTACCAACAATTCCAGATATCGTACCAACCGAATCTGAAATAGACTGTGCAATATATATAGCAGTTGGATTTCCAATACCACCTACTGCAGCATTAATAGAATTGGTCAGAACACCATCTACTTTAACAGCACCCCATTGACCAAGTCCAAGTACGTTCAAACCCTTGTTTATAGTGTCAAGCTTGGTCTGAAGTCCAGTAACATTTGCAATAGAATGCGTATGCTGTGATGGAGCATATATACCTTTCTGAGCAATATACATCTCAATATCAGCAAGCAAATCACGAAGACGCATTGCAGGATAATCTGTTACATCACACGCTGTCATACCACCTTCCTCGGGAATATATTTATATAGCTTATTTAAGCTCAGATCTTTATAGATTACACAACCCCAAGGCTCATTAATGCCAGGAACAACCCATACATATTTATTTGGCCAGTTATTGTAATATACATTGTTACCAGCTTTCAATACAAATTGTCCACCAGTTGTGTTGTAATAAACAGTCGAAGGACTACCGTTTGTTGTCGTACTGACTTGACTAACAGTTATACCAGATACGTTTCCTGCATAACTTATAGTACCGAACGCTTGATCAACTTTTGCAAAGCTATTGTTGATCCAAGATTGAACAATTACTAAACCTGATTGATCTAAAAATTTCATTATTTATATTAGTTAAAATAACACCATGTTTTACTATTACCAAACGGGTTATCCTTATCGTTCAACCAGTTGGTAGTAAGTTGATAAATCTTTTGATTGAACTCATCTTCTGATATGTTCGGAAACCACTCATGTATGAGATTATAGTTATCTGAATATATCATCTGTACAGTTACATAATAATCCCACTCATTATAATCAGGTATTACGCCACGTATCTCTTTATACTTATTTAGTACAAGATTCTTGTTCAAAAATGGTCCTGTGTATTTAGACCCATTTTTTTCGTAATACATCTTAGATACTTGATCATCAGCAAACGGTTCATTGTAATGTCCACCAACAAACGTACAATATGTATCTTTGATCACTTTACAATATTGGTCTTTATCTAAAACCTTCTGTAAATATTCAGATATGTTTGTGATCGCTTTATGAATTACCGATGTTTGTTTATCGTATCCATAATCTTTGAATACCTTATCAAGCGTTTCCATCGTTAGGTTTATTAGAATCAATAATCATTTGTTTCAAACTCTCTATAGATTGTTTTAGCTCTTCGTATCGAGCATCGTTCTCCTGCTTTGCTTTTATAGCAGGATCAAACTCTTGAATAAGTGCATTACACTTTTCAACATTATTTCTATGTTGATCGATGTTATCAAGTATAGTCTGTGATTGAGATTTAAGTAACTGGAGTTCTTTTATAACACACTCTTTATTAGGAGTTATCATAAGTTGACCGGTATACCCAACTTCATTGCTATCTTTAAACGTATACGTCTGGGTCTTACCGGCATCTAAAACTGCGACATCAACCACCATATCAAATTGGTTATTGTACTTATCCATATGAGGTGTTGAGACTGTTACAACTTGTACAGTGTGTACCTCAATGTTGTTCCTGTCAAACATGTAGACAGAACATCCTTGTTTCAAATCTTTAAATAGCATATGTATGTTGTTAAAAAATGGATTGGATACGAGATAACCCCGTACCCATCCAATATTAATGATTCAGAATATAACGAACAGTGCCTTCAGCAGGGTTAGTCTCATTACCAAGAGGAATCGGACCAACCGTGTAAGAAGTGCTACCAATCGTGATAGCAGCAGTATCGTTTGCAGCATTCGTCTTGCTCAGCGTAAGGCTGTTAGCACCGATGAGTGCCGTAATATCACTAGCAGCAACAGCAGTCAAACCAGTAGCGTGACCAGCAGCATCCGTAGCAAACTTATAGAAACCAGCTGCCTTAACAGCGGCACCAGTAGGATTAGAGTGACCGATCGTAACCTTCTTGCCTGCAGCAGTAGAACCAGCTACAGAAATCAGACCAGAACCAGCAAATTCTACAGTATCAGTCTTGCTTGTAGCAGCAAGCGTAGTAGAACCAACCTTAATGTTAGAATAAGCGTCCTGGTTAGCCTCACCACCTGTTGCAACAATACCGTCAACACGCTTAGTTAATGCGTCAAGATTGGTCTTGTTGGATTTTGAAAGAGCGTCGGCACCATCAATCTAATTACGAGTAGTTTCGTCTACGCGTATAGCCCAAGTACCGGCATCACCTTGACCTTGAACGCCTTCAATGCCACCTGTCATTTCAAACGCAATGACAGTTTTTCCATCATTGGTGGTAGCTGTGATTGCTTCTGGACTACCTCCGAACGACTTCACGCTTTTATTGATATTTGTAGCATATGTTGAGGTAAGAGCAATCGTACGAGTACCATCCGTGTTGTTCGTAATAGAAATACCAGTACCAGCCTTATGCTCATTAACGAGATCAGCAACAGCGATATAAATCTTGTTAGCGGAGCTGTTAGCAAGAGTCAACTCAACATACGGAGTAGCATTACTCTTATCCGTTGCGGGAGTGAACACACCATCAGCGTAAGAACCCCAAACAACCTTACCAGACTTAACAACCATATCCTTCGGAATGTTGATGGCTTCACCAACATTAGCACCATCCTTCTGGAGGTGATATACGGCTGCATAATCAGTAGATGTAGACTTGGTGAGCGTATAAGCAGGAACCTTTACAGCACCAACCTTAGTGTCAACATAACTCGTTGTAGCAAGACCACCAGCATTATCGACTGAGACATACTGAGTCTTAATCTTATGATTATCACTTCCAGTGATAATATCTGCGAGAATACCATTCTCAAGATTTCTAATGGGAACAACAGTACCAGTCTCAATGCTTGAGTAACCGTCTGTAATACCACTATTTGCAAGAGTGCCCTTTGTAGCAAACTTGGCCTTAGCAGACGTCCAAAGTTGCTGAAGGCCTAATAGATCTAAATATTGCATTTATTATTTTATTAAATTGTTGTAGTTGTTGTGACAGCAGAGCTCGGTTTAAGAACTGAGATTAGAGCGTTGGTTTGATTTAATCTACCAATCTCATCGCGTAGTTGCTGAATCGTAGTCTGCTGCTCCAGATTCCAATGGTTAGTCAGGGTATCAATGATCTTCTGTGTATTCTGTGTACTTGTTTCCTTAGCACCACATGCGTTTCGCTCAGCCTGGAAACCTACCTGTGCGAAACCGTTCTGAACAGCATTCTGAAGCGCCTGACTCTGCATCAGAATAGTATTTGTCTGTTGACAATTGTTCAGTTGATTCTGGTAACCCTGAGACAAAATGGATGTATTAATATTGTTCATACCACCCTGCATCATCGTAGTCATCTGGTTAACAGCTGACTGTACCTGATCGAATCCGACATTCAATGTCTGAGACAGTTGTGCAATAGCACCAGTGTTACCATTGACAGCCTGCATAGTGAGATCACTATTATGGTTGTCTTGAATCTGATTTTGTAAACTCTGGATTTGATCACCAATGCAATTATTTGCGTTATTGCCGAAGCCACCGAACTGACCGGCAAATATCAACCATATCAGATATGCAAACGGGTTATTCCACATCTGCTGATTACCACCATTAGCTAACATAGCTGTCAAGGCGTCATTGCGGTCATTATTACCAAGCATTGCGCCCATCATAGCACCATTGCTAAAGCTATTAGCCGTGTCACTCGTATAAATCTTGTTAATCTCTTCCATAATTTAAAAATCTAAGTGATTAATTTAAAATCGATGCAATGTCTTTTGTGTCGATAGAATAATCGTCATTAGAGTCCATAACATCGTTCATCGAGATCTCCTTAGAAGATCCGTCAGTCATCTTCAGACGCAGCACGTTCTGTTTATCACTACCCTTATCGTAAGAACCAGATTCAATTGTAACACCACCCTCTGTTGCAATGGATGACATATCAGCAGATCCAATAACAATCCCATCTGGAGAGATTAGTTTTACAGATTTAGTTGCTGGATCATACTCAATCGTCATTTTGTTCACATATGCCTGGAGCATTTTCATATCTACACCAGAACCACCGCCTTTTCCGATAAGTTCCATTGTGGATTTTGCATCAAGGACATCTCCGAATTGAAACTGAGAGCTATCCACGATTTTCAATTTATCAGGCTCTTGCATATGTAAAATACGAGGTGTGACAGGAGTACCTGCCGCATTCTGTATATTTGTACGTCTAAGCTTTGAATAAATCATATTTATATATACGTATATACGCAATTACTCCAACCGAAGTTGGAGTAACGCAAATTTAAAAGTCTTTTATGGAAAATATTCTTGTAAAGTGGAAGTTGGTGGATTCGAACCATCGACCTTCTGCTTGTAAGGCAGACGCTCTAAACCAACTGAGCTAAACTTCCAAACAACCTTGATGGCTGTTGTTATATATTATTCTGCAGAAGGACCTTGCATGTTAGAAGGACCTTGCATCATGATAGGCCTATCCTGTTCTGAAACAACAGGCTCACTGTCGTTAGATGTATCAGCATCAGAATCTACAGCAGTCTGTGTCTTATCAGAAGATCCATAACCACCATCAGCTCGATCAGATTCTGAAAGACTATCAGACTCAACAAACTCTACATCAGGAACAGGCAAGATCACCAGCTGAGCAAATTTATCATCAACCTTGTATATGGCCGGAACAACATCTGTAGTTGCGATAAACTTTGCAATTATCTCGCCACGATAGCCTGAATCAATCACACTACAGCCACTCGTAAGACGTAATGACTTCTTTGCAATAGATGATCTTGGCATCAGCTGAGCAAAGTATCCTTCCGGAATCTCCAGTGCAAGATCTGTATGATATACGATCACCAACTGACCACACTCATTCAACTCTGTCGTTATGTTCGTAGCAGTTAGATCAAAACCAGCATCTGTCTTATGTGCTTTTGAAGGCATTACAGCCTTATCTGAAAGTTTCTTGAATTTAATTTCCATCTTATTATATTTTAGTAGCCCTACCAGGAGTCAAACCCGGACCAGGAGGGTTAGAGCCTCTTGTGCTAATCGCTACACCATAGGGCAGTGTTAACCTCTTTCTTAAGGAGGTTAATCGTTAAACAAATAATGAAATCACTCCTATTTGAAGTGCTTGTCCGATTAAGCCACCTATTTCTGTGGCAGCTATATCAAGTCAATCGAACTTACCTCCCCATTGTTTGTCTTTAAATTCCATCCCAAACGCAAGACCTGTACTAAATAATATCGTACCAACAAATGCTGCAGGAATGGCGTACAACAAATGTTTTGGTCTATTAGATTCTTTTAGCCACATATTGTAGTTTTTTGCGCTGGGGGCAGGGCTCGAACCTGCTTCCATAAGGATCCTATCTGGTATTATTCCAGACTTCACTTTGCTCTACCTCATAAGCTACTCCCGCATTGCAGTGTTGTGTGCCACTGCATGGTTTTTAGTAACCAACTATTTATTTCTTACGTGTGATCCAGTTCCAGAAACGCTTGAAGATATTAGGCTTCTTCTCAACCTTCTCTTCCTCTTCCTCTTCTCGCTTTATCACAAGGTCATCAGGATCTTCCTGATTATCATAAGCACTCTCAATCGTATCAATCAGTGCATCGATATAATCCATTAGAGAAGCGCATGACTTGACAATAGTTGAGTTCATCAGCTCTGTGACGTGCATAGCATAGTTGAACATCTCCTCTTTAGTAATGGGCTCTACACCACACTTAGCCTCTACAAAAGCTGCATATACGTCACTGGGGTTCTCAATGTTTGTAAGATCTACGATCACATATTTCTTAACAGGCTTCGTCGACTTCATCGTTAGTTGTTTTAAGTTCTTTAATTCGTTTATTATAGTTATCGAGGTTTTCCTTCCACTCGTTAGATGTTATCTTTATATACTTGTGCGGAAAGTCTGTATCCCAAAAAGCAAGTATAATATCACCAGCTTTAACATCGAACTCTTCAACACTCCTGTCGCGATCTATGAACTTGAAATGCATATCTTCAGGAGCCATGTATACTCTGTTGCACGCATTCCTTTGTACATCAAGCGGTTCGATATTAGCGGTTTCTGTATCGACAATAAGTACATCTGAATTATACGTCGCTGCAATCGTTTTCATGTTTAAATCTTGGTTTTAATTTAAATTTAAATAACTTAGCAAACAATATATCTTTTTTATCAGTTGGGTCTTTCATAATCGCTGCTGTACAATCAAATACCTGGTGTATAACATCATTGACAATGTTTTTATCAATATTAAGTTCTTTAGATATTTGATTGCTCAAACTATTAACATCAATCATGAACCTTTCCGATAATGTCAAATTGTCGTACTAGATGAGAGTCTTTAACAAGATCAAAGTACTCAAAGTGTCTGGCTTTATAGAAAATCGTATCTCCAACATGTATCGGAGGAAGATCATAGCTCTTCTCATTACCCATCCATTTAGTATATCTGTATGGAACTTTAAGTACAATACCTGTTAAATAGTCTGAATCAACCTCTTTAACTTCTTTCTTTACTTTATCATAATCAGTTGCCTCGATTCCGTTCTTATCAGCCTTAGGCTTATCTGTCGCAATCGGTGTACTGAATTCCTTCTTGACCTTTACTGGTGTAAGCGGCTTTACTAAAAAGCTGTCAAAGAACTCATATTTGATCTTATTACTTATATCCTCAGCTAAAGGTTTCTGATTAATCTTCTATTGCATTACTTCTTAAGACCCTTTAAATAGTTAAGAACTTTGATGAGATTAAGCATCACTGTACGTTGTTCAACCTTCATACACTCAGGCATGTCCTGTGTATCAACATTGTTCAGGTCGTATGTATACTTCTCGATCATCGAATCAATCTCATCAAACACATTTATAAACGGCTCTGCTTTCTCAGTAACCTCCTTAAGCATGCCCTCGTCAATAAGCTCTTTCGCATAATCGACAGAGATAGAGCACTTGGACGAATAGGTAGCCTTTACAGAAGAATCATCGTCGTCATTCTCCTTGTATGCAGAATTATACTCTGCAACATAAGACTTTTCGTCATCAGAGAGATTCATAACATCACCAAGTTCAAGTCCGAAGAACGGTTCAATCACTTCTAATTTCTTTGTCATAGCAATCTGTTGTTTTAAATTACTGGGGCAGTAACGTATGAAGTATGCATTTTGGTTGCAAAAATATTAAAAAATTATTTTTTTATAAAAATTTTCATATCTCATGAAACCAAAACGCTTAGTTAATACGTTACAGCCACGAGAGCTTCGGGGGAATATTATATTATATATAAACTATATTAGATAATATTAGCTAATATAAGCTAATATAGTATCATGAGTCTCAGTAGAGTAAGTAGGACTAATAGTATATATACATGAGTCTCATGATAATAAGTAAGACTATATATAATATAACATGAGTCTCCTTAGGAAAGTAAGACTATATAATATTACTTCTTACGTCCCTACATAGACTCATGAGACTAATTAGATTATATTAGATAACATGAATAAATTTGAATTAAGTGCTATTTTGTATTATGCGGATTTCTTATCTATGTAGTAGAAATCAGTTCCTGTAACAGATACATGTAAATATTTCTATATACACAGGATTCCTATGAATATTTCGTATATAGCTGGTGTTGATCCGATGTACGATAAACACAATCCTTATGTTGTACAAGCAACAGAGACATATGGAATATTAAAAAAATAGTTCGGAGAAGATGGAATTTTATCTTTTTTAGACAATATTTGCAACCTAGGAGTCTCAGGATGCGTTACAGGAGAGTCTATGTTAAAACACATACATCGAGATAGTGACAGATACATACGAAGCAAAGCATATAGAAAATACAACGAGTTTAAATAGAATCAATCATATCACTATGTCACACAAGGAGAACACGGACCAGAAACAAAAGAGTGCACAAAATATGTAGCGCACGTCTAGGCTAAAATCAACAGCAACAGACCCTGAGTATGTAAAATCTGTTGATCGTATGATACAGGCATAGAAGAAGTTATTAAGAATATATAACAACGTTGATTATGAAGATGATTAAACCACATGTTGAATTACTTACTCAGCAGTACGACAAACTTGGAATATACGAAATGGTTGAGCTTGCTGGTAGAACTTCGTACAAATCAGAGAAGAATATGTCTTTTGATGAGAACGGACGTTCTACAACAGCTGAAGCATTCACCAACAAACTTATATCGTATAACCATGGTGCCGCATTAGAACATGCTACGATCTATTTGACGGTACCTAGAACTGAGAAGTTGTATAAGGGAATGGTTAAGATGTACAAAGATAATAAGTACTCTAGAGTTATCGAGTTTGATGGAAACGCGTACATCACAACAAACCATCGTGTAATCATTGAAAATGGTTGGACTTACGATCTTAAATACCTTACAGAGCCTCATAAACTCCATGTAAAACGTTATTCATTTAGGATTACGTGTAACAGGATTAATTCTCAATCATTCATGAGACATAGAGTATTTTCATTCCTACAAGAAAGTACAAGGTATGTTACGTACAACGGAGATCTTGAATATATATATCCATCTGACTGGAATACGTATGATGCTGAGACAAAGAAGTTGTTTAAAGACCACATAGTAGCATCTGAATCCGTATACAAAGCTCTATTAGCCAAAGGTCTAAAAGCTGAACGAGCTAGGGATCTTCTTCCTTGTGGAATTAAGACTGAATTTGTTATGACAGGATTCATAGATGATTGGGGTAAAATGTTAAAATTAAGATTGGCTAAAGGAGCTCATCCAGATGCTCAACTAATAGCACATCAAATATCAGATATACTAAACGATGTTATACAGGATTGATAGTTTTTATGCAGACAAGATTACGATGACACCAACCATTCCTGTCAATGGTCTCACCGAAAATGGTCACGAAGATAACAAAACCCCTAGATTATGCTTCAGTGACTCGTTGATAGGATGTTTGGCTGCTCAAGGCACCTCTTGTTTTAACTATTCATACGTAGTGTATGTGCCAGTTAATTAGAAGATAAAGGTTCATAAACCTACGAAAAAACAATGTCCAAATGCTCATATAACAGGTGAGGTTTGGTACACAGGTAAACCAATAGAATTAGTGCCAATAGGTAAGTTATATACATCAGATAACCTGTTTGAGGTTGGCAAATATCCAGCTACAGGAAAGAAGAAAAAAATGATATCATCATATGCGTGCGAATACGCGTTTGTACCATTGAAAACATCTAAAAAATAAAATCATGGATAATATAGAACATACAAATAACATTGATGTAAATACTTCGTTGTCTAAACAGCTTATGTATATAGCATTTGCATCAATTATATCAGCTGATAATGATAAGCTTGATGAAGATACGAAACAAGCTATTATTGCTAAGTACGAGGCTGAAACAAAAGATGAGCCGTCTGTGTTGGATTGGGATAAGATCTTAGATCCAGTTAAAGATGATGAGTTACGAAACAAATACATAGAACTGTTAAAAGCAACTGAAGTATGATAGGATCACATGATAGCTATACGTTCCATAAAGCTACTAAGGGTATATATAATAAGTCTTTAATACGTAGAACATGGAAAGCTCAAAATATGAGTTTGGACGAACAGTATGAGCATGGAGTTCGTATGTTTGATGTACGTGTTTGTAGAGACGGAAGGAGATGGAGAGTGTGTCATGGAGCGGCTGAGTTCAATGAAACATTTGCAACAATATCATCAATATGCCACTTCTTTGAGTTACGATATCCAGATGCTATCTATCGTATATGGCTCGAAAAAGGATCGAAAGATGTCGAGAGAAGGTTTATTGCAGAAAGCACAAGCCAACTCTGTTCATTATGTGATTTATACCCTAATCTATGGAGAGTTGGAATAAAATCGTATAAAGAATGGACAAAAGGTATTTGTAACAACAATGATAGTTTATACAATAGAGGTTATCTATTCGCTAAGGATGCTCCTTGGAGTGGTAATTGTCACGAGTTACATGGTACAATGTCTTTCAAGAACTACTTTAAAGGATCTCTTGAGTCTCAAGCTAAAAAGTACAACAGAAAGATTATGAGCACTGTTCCAAAAGATCAGATATATGGAAAAGAACATCTTTATCTGATTGATTTCGTAGATCAAATACGCGTTAAATAAACACTTAAACAAATTTATTCAGGGCCTACGTTAAGTAGGCTCTTTTTTATTATACCTAAAATAAGACAAACAAATAGAATGATGAAAGTTGGTAATTAGTGGTTACCAGCTTTCTTAAACAGTATCAATGGAGCTCCAACATATACGTATATGAATAATTAGGGTCAATGGGCTGATGCATCTGGTAATACGTATAATGTTGAGCATCCATTAGATGAAGTAACTGTTAAATACGATCCTAAAACAAACGGATAGATCAATAAAGCTGCACCAGATTATTGGAAACAATATGGTCAGCGTAGAATGCAATAGACTGCTGGAAATGTTGACAAAGTTATAATGGGTACTGTCGGAGCTGCTACAGCACCACTATGGCTACCTTAGGTATATGGAGCAGGGTTGGCGCTTGGTGGTAATCCAGCTGTGCAATAGTTTACAAATCAGGTATTGTACGGATTAGGTGCTGATGCAGCATTGAAAGCAACAACTGGTTACGATTATTCAGAAGCAGGTTAGAGATTGTTTAGTAATCCTCTATAGAGAATTGGGTTGAGTGAGAACACAGCTGATTATACAAGTCAACTCATTGGTAATGCATTGAACCCTGGATATTATGTCCCTGCGATGAATTATTTAAAGCCATGGTTATTTAAACGTAGCACTCCGGTTCATGATATGGACTAGTTGATGAGTATACAGACGCTTCCAGAACTAAAGCCTCTTAACAATTTAGATTCTATACTACATCCTGCGGTTGTTGGTGTCGGTTCTGAGGCCGGAGCGTATGCGCTTATGAAAGACCAAAATCTTCCAGATTATGTTAAATATCCCACAGTGATGCTAGCTGGTATAGCTGGTGCTGGCGGTGGCCACGCGCTTAATAAATATGCGAAAAATCTAAATATAAAAAGTCCGTTCTTGAATGATATGTTGAAGTATCCAGCAACATCTATACGTGAAATGTTTAGAGGAAACTACGCATTTGGTCCAATAGATCGTGCTATACAACGTCGTACAAAGAAAGAATCTGATTACATGAATTACGTGTATGATGACCTTGTACATAATTATATTGGTAAAAAGGTGTATCCTGGCTTTAATGATGTCAAACCATCTATTAAACCGGTTAGGCATTATTATGGCAGCGAAGCAGAGTTTTAGCCGTATAATAATAGTGTGGTAACTAAGGTGTTTCGTGGACCTGACACTAGAATGATGTATCCGTTCGATATGTATAGGAAAGGTTAGATCGCACATGAAACTACACATGCTGTTATTAACAGAGCTAATGAATATAACTATGGCGCAACGGTCTATCCCGATGGGCATGAGCATACAGTTTGGAATACTGTGAAGCCACTTAGTGTATATAATGATAATATCCATTATTACAATGTTAATCCCGAGTTATTTAGAGATGAGACTGATATAATGAACGATTTTCTGCATAACGGATCTCTCGAAAAAATAAACCCATACACTGAACATTTGATAAACTTGACGGATATGAAAAGTCCGTATTACAGTAAAAAATGGATGTCTAATCCTGAAGAGTGGTTTGCCGAATACAGCAATATCGTAAATAGATTGACCGGCAAAGTAGTTCCTGTGAGTGATCTGTCGCCCACAAACAAAAAAATTGTTAAAAAGTTTTTTATGCACAGTTTTGGAGCCGATGATGATGCTGCTGAGAATGCATTAAAGATGCTAAATACTTATCAACACGATTATCTTCAGGGATTTAATGTCAGACTGAATTAATAAGAAATCCAGCCTTCGGGTTGGATTTTTTTTATTTTATTTTTAAACGAGAATGAAAATTTTAAAAATTATATTTTAAAAAATTCTATAAGCATACTTAAATGAGAATGTCCCCCAACAACCTCCCCCGGCCGATTTGGAAATTGGAACACCCCCTCCCTGATTCGTCAAAGGCGCCTATTCCTACCTATTGGCAACACAACGTCGTGTTGCTGTAAAATTAGATGAATTATGGGATATGTTCTTAAAATCAAGAGGTTAGTACAACACGAGTGTAAAACTACTAAGGTCAGAACTTGGGTCAATGGTCAGAATGGCGAGCCTGTTCTGGCGGAAGAACGCGAAGTTCCTGATATGGTTTGGAAATGGGTTACTTCTCCAGTCGAGCCTACACTCGAAGCTTTGTTTGAGAAGTATGGGAGGTGGTGCTCCGTGCACAAGGACAACTGGTGCATCGTTCCGCAGTAAGGAATGGGCCTTCGGGCCCTTCCTTGCTTCTCTTCTTGCTTCCCTTCTTGCTCTTATTTTGCTTATTTCTTGCTGTTTCGTCAAACAAGACATGGCTCGCTCGTTCCTCGCTCGCCCTTGCTGTTTCGTCAAACATGCCTATTCCTATAGATTGGCAACGGTATAACATCGTTTATAATCGT
>UMJD01008458.1_pt1 | contig 149810 bp, 126 predicted proteins | sample 1965951 | NCBI WGS metagenome assembly UMJD01 (sample SAMEA4836142, study PRJEB28245) | human gut metagenome | biome: gut microbiome; material: fecal sample | place: Denmark | collected 2008 | reverse complement strand
CCTTGAAGTTTTATATAAATTAAAAGAATAGGAATTTTTGTATTCTTACTCTTATTTTTGGTACCACTGGTGGGACTCGAACCCACATGGTTTCCCGCTGGATTTTGAATCCAGTGCGTCTACCAATTCCGCCACAGTGGCATTTGCAATATTTGCTGTTTGTTTACTTTCATAATATAACATATTTTTTTTCACTTGTCTAGAACTTTTTTTATTTTTATTCATATTTCAGACAAGTAAAAAAATAAAAGCAGGTATCAAGTATAATGTAACATGCCAAATTGCTTTTACATTTTTACTTTACCTAACTTTTTGCCTTCATAATATTTATCTTCTAAATAAGCTCTAGTACTTTTATTATTTCACCAGAGCTTGTTAGTCTTTTATTTTTCAAATTTTACAAATTCTATTTTATTTTCTTTTCCATCACATGTTATTTTTATTGTTCCACTTTCATCTGTTCTATATATTTTAATTCCCATTTTGTTTAGTCTCTCTAATATTACTTGTTTTGGATGCCCATACTTATTCCCTTTTCCAACTGATATTACAGCTATTTGTGGCTTTACTTGGTCTAGAAAGCTCTGCGATGAACTTGTATTTGAGCCATGATGACCAACTTTTAGTACATTTGTCTGTGGCCAACTTCTTGCTTCTTCATTTTTTGTTTCAGCATCTCCCATAAATAAAAAACTCTGCTCTCCATATGTCATTCTTATTACTATTGAAGATAAATTTAAATTGCTTTTTTCTTCACTTGTACCTGTTCCACAATTCATTACTTCACATACCGCATTTCCAACATTGAATTTATACCCCACCTCTGGCGATGTTATCTTCAATCCTTTTTCATTTATTGCATCTAATACATCTTCAAATGTTTTAGTATTTGTCTGCACTTTTGGCATATATATTGTTCCTATGTCAAAGTTTTTTATTACATCATCAAGCCCTCCAATATGGTCTTCGTGAGGGTGTGTTCCAATTAATACGTCAATCTTTTTTATTCCTAAGGCTTGTAAGTCTCTTACAACAGTCTTTCCCATATCGTTAGTACCTGCATCAATTAACATATTCATTCCATTACTTTGCACTAAAATAGAATCAGCCTGCCCCACATCTAGATAATAAACATCTACATTTTCTCCATCTATTACTTCATTCGAATCCTCAGAAACTTGGTTAGCTACTACATTATTTGTGCTAACTTCTTCAACTAAATTATTAATATTATCTAGCTTTATTTTATCTCCTAAAATTGTAATTATAGCAATTATAATTACTACAACTAGGCCTTTTAATGCCTGCTGATTTTTCTTATTCTTACGTTTTGCCATTTATTTTCCCCTATAACAAAAATCTATTTTCTTCTGTTTTAATTAATTATTCCACAAATTATCCATCTTTTGTTTAATTCTTTCTGATACTTCTTGTTCTTGCTTGCTGTCTAGCTCGAATTTTCCATTCGAATACTGCAAAATACTTCCTTCTTTCGCATTTTGCGGTAAATCATCTCTTTTAAAATCTACCATCTCTCCAGTATCACGGTCTTCACAAACAGCAAAATCTCCTTCAAATCTGTCTATTGTATATTCTTTTATCTCATTATTCATATTTCTTAGTCCCTTCTCTAGCTCTTTTAAAAATTCACTTATAAAACCTTGATGGCTTTCTTCTCTTGTAAGCATTCCAAAGTCTATGTTCATATATTCCTTTCCGGGTCTCTTTTGCTATTATTTTGCAACTCGATTATATATGTTTTTTGCCAAATTATCAAGTATTTTTTATAGTAAAGTTGACAGAATGCTTTAACCAATATATAATACTTTATATATTAGCACCTTGAAAATTACACTAATGTCTATATATCTAATTTATATAGATTGACGGTGTTTACATATAGTCCGAATATACACACTAAAAAAAGAGGTACTTAAAATGTCAAAATTTTCTAAAAATTTTTTTAAAGTTGTATTTTTGGCAATTGCATTGGTGGTACTGATTCTTTTGTTTTCCCTGAATGACAACTTGGATTGGTTTTCACGTTTTACATTGTGTAAAATGCTTTCATTTAGCATTGCAGCAGCTACATTTTTTTCTGCTTATCATCCCAAGCTTATCCAAGCCCCGCATAGCGGTTTCTTCTTTTCTGGCGTAGCTTTTAATTATTGTGCACTTTTCACTGTAGAAGAAAATGAGTTTATCGTGGACGTTATGGCTGTTTTAGGTACCGTATTATTCATTTTGTCAGCCATTTACCTTGTTGGGAATATATTCAAACACAGAAAATCGCTGCAATAACTATATGTAAAATGGAGGGAAGTCCAATGACTTCTCTCCATTTTTTATCTTTCCCCCATCCCATCAGTTTTATATTATGTAACCATTGACGTTTTTACCTATTTATGGTATAATTAAGGAGTTAGAGATACATGGAAACTATATGTGTCTTAATGTTAATTGTTTTTTAAAGGAGATTAAATATGAATAAATTATATGTTTTTGGACACACAAAACCAGATACAGACTCAATTGCATCAGCTATTGTTTTTGCAAAATTACAAAAAGCTTTAGGAATTGATGCTGTAGCTTACAAATTAGGTGAAGTTAATAAAGAAACAAAATATGCTTTAAAAACATTTGAAGTTGAAGAACCACAAACTTTAACAAGTGTTGATGAAAATTGTGATGTTGCTTTAGTTGATAACAACGAATTTTCACAAAGCGTTTCAGGAATTGAAAAGGCTCATGTAAAAATGGTTGTAGACCATCACAAAATAAAATTAGAAACAGTAGAACCAATCTACTTTATAACAGAACCTCTTGGATGTACTTGTACAATATTATACAAATTATACAAACAAAATGAAGTTGATATAGATTCACAAACAGCAGGTTTAATGTTAAGTGCTATAATTTCAGACACTTTATTATTCAAATCACCTACTTGCACAGAACAAGATAAAGAAATTGCTAAAAAATTAGCAAAAATTGCTGGCGTTGATATAGAATCTTATGGAAAAGAAATGCTAAAAGCTGGAACAGATATTAGTGATTTCACTCCATTCCAAGTTATAAACATAGATTCAAAAGAATTTAATGACAAAAACGCAAAGTTCGAAATATCACAAGTAAATGCAGTTGATTTAGATTCTGTATTTAGCAGACAATCTGAATTAGAAGATGCTATTAACAAAGAAATTAAAGAAAAGAACTTAGATTTCTATATGTTTGCTGCAACAGATATTTTAAATGCTAATTCAAAAATAATAGCTATTGGAAACAAGGCCGACACAGTAGAAAAAGCATTCGGAGTTAACCTTGAAAACAACACAGCAATGTTAAACAATGTAGTATCAAGAAAGAAACAAATGTTACCAAACATTTTAAATAACTTAAATTAGTTTAAAAGGCCATGAAAACATGGTCTTTTATTATTGTGTTTTTACATTTGGAATTAACACAAAATTTGTTAAAACACTAGTAATTTTGCTCATTTTGTGGTATAATAGAAATGTAGTTGGTTATTGAAAGGAGATATAAAAATGGTTCCTGAAAATACAAAAATTAACATGATAAACAATATAAAAACTTCAATGGAAATGGAAAATCAAAATTTATCTGCAAGCGATATTTCATTACTAAATGATTTTGCAGACAATAAAATATCAATGGAAGATGCAATGCAATCTATAAAACAATTTTATAAAATATAAATGGTATATAATTTTATATATCATTTTTCATTTTATCTAGAAAGGATTTTAGTATGTACGAATCTAAAAATTCCGTTTACTGTTATAAAGGCACAAATGTATTAGTTAACAAAATGAATATTAAAGACCCTATTGCACTTAAAAATTATGAAACCAGTGTTATTGGGCTAAAACTTATGGCTCTTAGTAAACAAGGCATTACAGGAAAATTTGATGTATCACACTTTGTGAGTATTCACAAGTTTTTATTTGAAGATATCTACCCTTTTGCAGGTCTATTTAGAAACGAAAATATTGCAAAAGATTATTTTCAATTTGCAGAATGGGAATATATTGAGAGTGAACTCGCAAAATTGCTCACAGAATTAAAAAATGAAAATTTCTTATCAAATTTATCTAAAGAAAAATTTGCGGAAAGACTAGCCTACTACTGGGCTGAATTAAACGTTTTGCATCCTTTTAGAGAAGGAAACGGTAGAACAACAAGAGAATTTTTAAGGCAACTTTCTATAAAAAACGGATATATTTTAAATTTACACAAAGTACCTCCACAAGATCTTCTAAACGCAAGCATAAGATCAATAATAGATACTTCAGATTTAGAAAAATATTTGTATGAATGTTTAGAAACTGCTGATTAATAGTAACTTTTGGTTACTGTCAATTAAGCAGTTTCTTTTATTTATCTAAAATTATAGTATATTGTACTTGTTTTTAATGTTGTGCCTTTATACTTTGCCATTTCTGAAACAGTTACCAATTGATATCCTTTAGATATCAACTGTGGCACAAGTTCTTCAACAGCTTCTGCAGTTGAATTATAAATAGAATGCATTAAAATAATTCTTCCATCAAAATTTGATATTTTATTCACTTCTTCAAGTATTTTTTTCTTATCTCTAGTTTTCCAATCCAAAGAGTCTACATCCCATCCTATTAATGGATGTTTCAAAGTTCTTCTAACAATTACATTTGCATTTCCATATGGCGGTCTAACTAAGTACAGTGTATGACCTAATGTTTTCTCGTAGATCCTAGACGCATTTGAAATATCATCTTGTATTTCTTCTCCAGATAGTTTATTTAAATTTTGATGTGAATATGTATGGCTCCCAACTTCACAACCAATTTCTTCTTCCCTTTTTGTAATATTGGGGTAATTTTCCATGCATGTTCCTAAATCAAAAAATGTAGCAACTACATTATACTTCTCAAGTATATCTAAAATTTTAGGAGTAGCAGTTCCATTCGGTCCATCATCAAAAGTTAGTGCAACCATTGGTTTTAATGGGTCTATATTTCTATTTTTTATAGGCACTTTCACTGGTATTTTTTCTGGTGGTTTTTCAGTAGTTAGATAATTAGATGCTACATATGTTACTTCCCCATTAAATATTACCCTACTCCAACCATTATTTCCAATTCCAGTTCTCGTAATTGATTTATCACTTTGTAATAGACCTTTTTTATCACAAAAAGCATTATCAAATGCTCTAATATTTACATTTGTAGTAGCATATACCATTTCATTTACCTCAGTATAATTACCTGCCACAACATTGTAATTAGGTTCTACATCTTCCTGTTGCTCAATATTTTTTTCTTCATTAGTTATCGAATTTTTTATCTCATTAGTCGTATTTTCTATACTAATATCTTGCTTGTTTTCATTTGCGATATTTTCTATAATATTTCCAATAACAGGAATTGTACTAACTCCTATTGAATCACTAATAATCATATATATTAACATTGCCATAGCAAAAATAAGCATAATTAGAACAACAATTATTATTTCTTTAAACCTCATTTATATTACATCCTCTTTTATTTCTTCATAGCTTAGTATAACACTAATTAGTAAAAAAAGCTATCTAAATATAAATAAAAAAAGAACCCTCTTACGAGGGAAAGATTTCTCTTTTGGTTCAGGCTAATCAGCCTACATTTTCTGCCAGCCTTTCGCAATTTGTGGCATTTTCAGCCACTTCTTGTTCACATTTCTTGTTTGCAGATTTCTGACCATAGTTCAATAACAAATTGTTGGCATTGTCTCTTGTCACCATAACAGTAGCATTATCCAACACCAGCCTAATAGCAGTTAGCATTGTTTCATTTTCGTAAACCTTAAATAACTCGCTGCTAACATTTGATTTTTCTTCAAAACATCCAGCAACAATTGCTAACATATTAGCAACAGTGCTCTTGTACATTGGCTTAATTGTTGCTATGCTGTCTTTAAAATCGGTTACCATGAACCGATCTATTACGGGCTTTATGGAATAAAAAACATACATGTTTTTATCTCCATAATTATCGCTTCTTGAAGGATAAACTATAGTTGGACTTCTCATAGTATTTTTCTCCTATATCTTTGAAATGTTTACTGACATAAAGTCAAACGACACTTATATTATATCACCAATTAACATAATTTTCAATTCTATATTGTCTATCTTCTTGTACTAATTTCGTTCATTATAACTATCTAACAATTACTCTCTTCTGATGAACTATCGTTTCTCATGTTGCAACATCCATTATTCATGTTATTTGTATTATTGTTTCCACAGCAATTACTCATATTTGAGTTCATGTTATTATTCCATTTCATGTTATTCATGTAAAATTTCTTTTCTGCCATCTTGTCTTGTACATCTCTTAAAGCCTCTCCAAATCTCTGGAAGTGAACTACTTCTCTTTGTCTTAAATATCTTAATACATCTACAACGTCTTTGTCATCAGCACATAAGTCTATTAATTTTTCGTACGTAGCACGTGCTTTTTGTTCGGCAGCAAGGTCCTCCTGTAAGTTTGCAATTACATCACCTTTGCATGCTAAGCAATTTGCATCAAATGGAACTCCTGCAGCAGATTGAGGGTAAACATCAACTCCATGGTCTGTATAGTATGGACCTAATCCTGCTTTTTTCAATTCTTCTGGGCAAACTCCTTCTGTTAATTGGTGCACCAAAGTTCCTACCATCTCAAGGTGTGCCAGCTCCTCCGTGCCTATGTCGTTAAGCGTGGCCTTCGCAATTTGACTTGGCATTGCAAATCTTTGAGATAAATATCTTAAAGCAGCTCCAAGTTCTCCATCAGGTCCTCCATATTGCGATATTATTACCTTTGCCATTTGAGGGTTTCTATTCTTTATATTTATTGGATATTGTAGCATTTTGTTATATGTCCACATTACTCTTCACTCCTTTCCCATGGCCATTGTTCTTCTAGCCATCTCCAGCTATTGCAAGGGAAATAAATGCTAAGTGGGCCATACATTCTCTGATATTTGTCTGATAAATCTCTTAATTCTTGGCAATATTCTCTGTGTAGGCAAATTGCTCTTTTATTATCTGAATGGGTGTTTAAATATTCTCCAATGTCTGTTACGGCAAATTTTAAAGCTCTAATCTTACACATCATTTCATCTCTTATTGCATTATTTTTGTCACAGCAATCTTGGTTTGAACAGCAATTTTCCTTAGTCATCAAATTTGCCGTATTATATCCAAATTGAGCATTTATCCCTGTTGGCTCATATTTGCAATCTTCTAAATCTGTATTTGAACAGCTATTCATATTATTTAAGAACATGTGTTGCACCCCTTTCCTATCTCGTTTCTACTCTTTAAATATTCAATATCCTCCACGCTTTGGCAAGGATAATATGGGCTTACTAGCTCTGGAAACAAACTTCCATTCTTTAATCCACATATTGGAGTAAATACGTTTGTCATTTTTTGCATTGGCACATAACTTTGGCCAAGCATTGGGTTCAATGGGAACACACTCTCTTGCTCATCAAATCCGCATGCACATTCATTCATATTGTTATAGCTACAACTGCATCCGCCATTATTGTTAGCATTGCAACAGTAGTTGCATTCACAATTAGTATCTTGTACATCCATGCAAGATTCGTCAATTGGGCTTACTTCTTCATTATTACATGTGCAACATTTTTTATTACAACATCTGTACATTTTCTCTTCCTCCTTTATATATACAAGCATGTTTTACACGCTTTAGTACATTTTATGTTACCATGCAAATAAATGTTACTTTCGCCCATTAGGGACGCCCCTTTTTGGGCGAAGTTATTGTTTTTTAACAAAAAAAGAACGAAGATTGCTCTCCGTCCTCATATTATAAATTTAATTATACTCTTAATACTCCACCTAGTGTTTTGTTTACTGATGATTCTGTATCTTTCATTATTTGGTCTCCACCAGCTATTATTACTAAGTCACCTTTTTCTAGTATTTCTTTTGATTTTAATTTTTCAATACCAGCTTCAATTGTTTTGTTTATTGTTTCTTTAGCATCAACAAATACTGGTGTTACGTTCCATACTAAACCTAATTGATGGAATGTTCTCTTATTGTCTGTTATAGCAAGTATTGGGCAACCTGCTCCAAGTCCTGCTAAGTTTCTTGCTGTACTTCCTGAATGTGTATAACATACTATTGCATCAGCTTTCATGTTTTTAGCTGTTACACATGTTGCATAAGCTACATTTTTTGCTAATGTATCTAATTCAACATCATCATTTTCGTCAAATCTCTTCCAGTAGTTAACTTCTGGTTCAACTCTGTTTGCTATTTTAACCATTGTTTTAACACATTCTACTGGGTAATCACCTTGTGCACATTCTCCTGAAAGCATTATTGCACCTGTTCTATCATATACAGCATTTGCAACATCACTTGCTTCAGCTCTTGTTGGTAATGGTTGATGTGTCATTGATTCTAGCATTTGTGTTGCTGTTATTACTGGTTTGCACTCTTTGTTGCAAAGTTTGATTATTTTCTTTTGAACTACTGGTGGTTCTGTGAAATCTGTTTCTGTAGCCATATCACCACGAGCTATCATTTGTCCATCTGCTAAGTCAATTATTTGATTTAAGTTAGAAAGACCTTCAACATTTTCAACTTTTGTTAATATTTGAATGTCTTTTCCACCATTTTCATCTAGTATTTTTCTTACATTCTTTATATCTTCTTCGTTTCTAGCAAAAGATAATGCAATGTAATCATAACCATGTTCACATGCTGTTTTTAAGTCTGCTATGTCTTTATCAGCAAGACCTGGTAATCTTATTATTGTTCCAGGTAAGTTCATAGTTTTTCTGCTTCCTAAGCCATTTCCATGTACAACTGTTGTTATTATATCTTTTCCAACAACTTCGTCAACTTTTAATTCGATTGCACCATCATCGATTAATATTTTTGTTCCTGGCACAACGTCTTTGTATAATTCTTTGTATGTTACAGAAACTCCTTCTTCGTTTCCTGTTACATCTTCGTTATATAATGTGAATTTTTGTCCATCTTTTAATTGAATTTTTGTATTTTTTCCTGTATAAAGCATTCCAGTTCTAATTTCTGGGCCCTTTGTATCTAATAATAAAGCAATTGGAAGATCTTTTTCTTCTCTTATTTTTAATATTGCTTCAGTCTTTTCCTTTTGCTCATCCCAGCTTCCGTGAGAATAGTTAACTCTACAAACATTTAATCCTGCATCGAATAATTCTTCTAATCTGTTTTCAGAAGCAGGTCCTATTGTTCCTACAATTTTAGTTTTTCTTAAACTTTTCATTTTAATTATTCCTCTTTTCCTCAATAATCGCTTGACATTATATCACGATTGATTTTTGATTTCAAGTATTTCCCCTTTATATTTTGTATTTTTTGTTGAAATTTGACATTTTTTGTTGTTTGTTGTATTCTTTTTTCATAATATAATTGTAAAGGGGTATGTATTATGCTAAAAGAATTTAAAGAATTTGCAATGAAGGGTAATGTTGTAGACCTAGCAGTTGGTGTTGTAATTGGTGCAGCCTTCCAAAAAATTGTAACATCACTAGTTGAAGATATTATAATGCCATGTATTTCTATTCTAATTGGAAAGATTGATTTTTCTGATATGGTACTTACAGTTGGTAGTGCTTCAATAAAATATGGAAATTTCATAACAACAATAGTAAACTTTTTAATAATATCTTTTTCAATCTTCTTAGTTGTAAAATATATTAACAAATTAAATCATCCTGAGAAATTGAAAGAATTGAATGATAAATTTGTTCATTCTATTGACAAGCAAGGTAGATTAAAAAAACATAAAAAGGAAGAAAAACCTGTAGCTCCCGTAGAGCCAGAGACAAAGGTTTGTCCATACTGCTTAACAGAAATAAAATACAAGGCAACAAGATGTCCTCACTGTACATCAGAATTAACTGTTGGCGTTACTGCTAATAAAAGTAAATCAGCAACAGATTCTGATAAGGATGATAAAACTGCAAAATAATTGCATTTTAATAAATGAAAAAAATGGAATCCTATTTTATAGTATTCCATTTTTTTCTTATTTTATTCATGTTTAACAACTAGTTTTCTTGATTTTTATTAAATCTTTGTTGTTTTCTTGCCTTTCTGCATTCTGGGCATCTTTTTGGTTCGTTTGTGAAACCTTTTTCTGCGTAGAAAGCTTGTTCACCTTCTGTGAATACAAACTCATTTCCGCAATCTGAGCATACTAAAGTTTTGTCTGCCATTTTATTTACCTCCTTCTTAAAATTTCGATTTAATATTTTTTGACACTGTACCTTTTAAGAAGGAAAATATCTACTAAATAATTAAATTGGTTTTTCAACCATTGCCACTATATCACATAAAAAAGAAAAGTTCAAGCTTTTTGTAATTTTTTACAATTATTCTTCATTTTCTTCAAATCCAATATATTTTGTTTTTCTAGAAAATACTAAAATGGTTTCAAATATTGGTGCTAACAGCCATAATCCAAATGCAAAACCTGTACCTTTTCCAAAAGATTCTGCTAGCATAAATTTACTTGCAACAGATATTACAAATAATATAATCCACCCTAAAACTGGAACTAGTAAAAGTAGCAACCACCATGGGCTCATTCCACATATTTTCAACATTACTACATTTCTGTATATTGGTATAAATGGTGCCCATGCTTTTTTATGAGCCTTCTTGTATATAACACATCTTAACAAAGTTCTGTATATAAATAATGCAACCAATACAGTCAATGCAGTTTTTACAACATAGGCAGATAATAAAATGTCCACTACAAAATTTACCTTTTCAACAGCACTCATGCTTCCCGTAATGTCTTTTAATATAGATTGAATACTTGCCCCGTTGCTTATTTTATTAGCTATTTTGTCAACATCAATTTGTTGTAGTACTTTATTTAATTGATTACTGTCCACACTCTTTAAAAAAGTAACAACTGTGTTTACATTGTCCATAGCAACATTTTCTTGCTCTAGGTACTTTTTGTTTTCTTCTATCATACTAGCAATCTCATTATTTGTATATGTCTTAGTAAGTTGCGAATATAAATTGATTGTTTCTGCAAGCAGTGATTTGCTCATTCCTTCCGAATTTATTGTAAGTATTAAATCCTTTATTGTTGTAGATACCTCTTCCTCATCTGTCACATCTTCAATTAAATTTGAAACTTGTTCATTTTTATTCGTTGCAGCTTGTACCGTACAGCATAAGCACATTATCATTATAATTATAAATATTGCTAAAATTTTTACTATCTTTTTTACATTTATTTTTATCATCATATTCTCCTAATATTACATTTCTCATTTTTTACTTAAATTATACAAATAAAAAGATAACATTCAAATTTTTAATTGTCAACATATTTTTTCAAATACTGTAATATATTTTAACAATTATAATTTTTTTGGAGGTATTATGATTGTAGATTCATCTGTTAAATATAATTCTAAATTGTTAAAAGATAACATAAACTCATTAATTATTAGATATCCTTTTATTAAGGTTATTACCATTGGTTACAGTGTACTTGGCGTTCCTATTTATTGTATCAAGATTCGGTACTGGTCCTAAAGAAGTATTCTATTGTGGGACAACACATGCCAACGAATGGATAACTTCAACATTACTTATGACATTTCTTGAAAATATGTGTGTGGCTTATAACAGAAATTCAAATATTTATGGTTATAATGTAAAAAATATTCTTACTAAATGTACATTATACATTGTTCCAATGTTGAACCCTGATGGAGTAAATCTAGTAAATGGCTCACTAAATTTTAATTCTAATGCTTACACATATGCTCGTTACATAGCAAGAAAATATCCAGACATTCCATTTCCAAGTGGGTGGAAAGCAAACATCAACGGTGTCGACCTAAACTTGCAGTTTCCAGCCGGATGGGAAAATGCAAAAAAAATAAAATATTCACAAGGCTATACATCTCCAAGCCCTATGAACTATGTTGGAAGCGCTCCTCTTACAGAACCAGAAGCACAAGCTTTATACAATTTTACCCTATCACATAATTTTAGAATAATGCTTACATACCACACACAAGGAAAGGAAATTTATTGGCAATTTCAAAACTATGCTCCTAAAGATTCATATAGCATTGGAATGCAGTTTGCAAAAGCAAGTGGTTACACTCTTGCAGGTGTTCCATATGAGTCTAGCTTTGCCGGTTATAAAGATTGGTTTTTACAGCGTTATAGTCTTCCCGGTTATACCATAGAAGCAGGATTACGGTGAAAATCCGCTTCCATTATCACAATTTAATACAATTTATAATGATAATATTGGAATATTAATATTAGCTACGATATTATAATTTTCTATTATTTAGAAAAAAATAGTGCCCTCCTTTATGAAGAGCACCTTTTTCATTATTCAAGTATTTTATCAACGTTGTTTATAAATATAATTTCATCAATTATATCGGCAATAGCATATATTATCATAACAACTGCTGTTAGTATTACGATTGATGATGTGTTACTAAACATTACTAGTATTCCTGCTAATAATGAAATTATAGAAAGAATTAATACAATTGCCCAAGCACTTATATTAGCACTTTTTAGTTTGAATGATATATTAATTTTCATTAAACCAGCATATGCAATCCATATTCCTATTATTATTCTTACTATTGAGGCAAATGTGTTTGAGTGTGTCATTATTAGTATTCCGAATAATATTGCGACAATTCCGTAAATTAATTCATAATTGAAAAAATCTAGGTTTCCCTTCATTACGAAATAGCTTATTATTTTTTCTGCACCTATAACAATAACTGTTATACCAAGTACAGCTGCTACTATTTCTATTGCTGCTTCTGGATTTGCAATCATTACAATTCCTAAAACTGCAAAGATTAATGAAGTAATAATAGATACTACTGCAGTCCTTTTGATCATTTCTTTCATGGCTTTTCCTCCTTTTCAATTATCCCCAATTTTAGTTTTCACCCACATTATACCATTGGCATAAAAAATTGTAAACTGATTTTTATATTTTAGTCCACACTCCTAATTTGCTTTATCATCATATCTGCAAATATCGCATAGCCCTGTGTTGGGTCATTTACTAGTACATTCGTAACAGCCCCAACGAATTTTCCATTTTGTATTACTGGAGCACCACTCATTCCTTGTATTATTCCTCCTGTTTTTTCTAGCAATTCTTTGTCAGTAACCTTTATAAGCATGCTCTTGTTATCTGTATTGTTTGCTAAATATATCTTTTCTATTTCTATTTCATATGTCTTCTTGCCACTGTTATCTAATTGACAAATTATTTGTGCCTTTCCATCTTGTATTTCACTCCTTGTTGCCACTTCCATCTCCCCATATCCAGATGTATCTAAGTAATTTTTATTCGTCACACTTCCATAAACGCCTAAACTTGTATTTTTATTTATCGTTCCTATATTGTACCCATTTTCTATTGTTCCTCTTATTTCTCCCGGTGTTCCTTTTACGCCCTTTTTTATTGATAAAATATTTGCTGTGATTAATTCTCCAGATGAAATATCAACTATTTTTTCTGTGTCTATATCTGATATTCCATGTCCTAAAGCCATAAATGTATTTGTGCTTGGTTCATAAAAAGTTAAAGTCCCCACTCCTGCTGCCGCATCTCTTACCCACAATCCTAGTTTGTATTCATTATTCGATTTTACTGGTTTTATACTCGTTTCAAGTGTCTCATTATTTTTTACATACTTAATTTTTATTTCATTTCCGTTGCTATTATTTACCTCTTTTATAAGTTCATCTGTATTACTAACTTCGTTGTTATTTATCGCAAGTATTGTATCTCCCTGCTCTATTCCAGAATTTTCATACGGTTTCTTTTTTTCGTTATTCTCATCTTTTATTTGAGACATTCCCACAACCAAAACGCCTTTTGTATACAGCTTCATGCCAATTGCCGTTCCTAGCGGTATTACAGTAGTCTTTGGTACTACTGCAACATTTACATCTTTTATTTTTATATCACCAAATAAACTTAATTTTAATTTTTCTACTCCTGCTTCACTTATTTTCTGTTTATTAATATTGCTTGCAGTTAAAACTGTATCTTGGTTTTTCGAAATTAGCGACAATCCTGTCGCCATCTTTAAGTTTAATTTTTCTCCTTCTATTATCACAATATTTTGAGGAATTGATGTTATAGCACACGTATAAAAATATGTTACTAATAATGTTAGCATTAATGAGGCTTTTAGCAATCTTCTTTTCATTGTTGTTCTAATTCCTTTCTCATATATACTCTTTTTCTTACAACAAAAAATAGCAAATAAATAAAAATTTATCTGCTATTATTCTGTCCAATTATTTAATTTTTTATTTAATCATTTGAAGATTGTGTAGTAGAGTATTGTTTCATCAACCAGTTGTAATAATTGAATGGTTCAATTGTTTCTGGCTCTCCATAATCAACTCCATAAGTTTCAACTCTTATGCTTGTTATTTTTGGTTCATCTACAGGTTTGTCTTGTCCATCTGCATTGCTTTCTCTTGTAACTACTTCTACATTTGCAATTGCATCAACAACATCAAGTCCTTCTATAACCTCACCAAATCCTGCATATAATCCATTTATATTATCATTATCTGCATTCATAATAAAGAATTGCGAATCTGCTGAATTATAACCATTTTTTGTTAGAGAACTACTTACGTTACTGTAATCTGCCCTTGCCATGGCAATTACACCTTTTTTCATTTTCAAAGTGTTTTTACTATAATCATTTGCTATAAACTCACCTTTTATTGCATATATTTCTGTTGTAGAGCCTTCATCTTTAATATCACTTATTGTAGGAGCTCCTTTGCCATCACCATCTTTAGAACCACCTTGAATCATGAAATCTGGAACTGTTCTATGGAAAGTTTTTCCGTCATAATATCCGCGGTTTGCAAGTGTTATAAAGTTTGCAACTGTGTTTGGGGCAATATCTGGATATAATTCTACTTTTATTGTTCCAAAGTTTTCAACTTCAATTGTTGCAACTGGATTTTGTACAGTTCTAGTTAATTTTTGATAGTATCCATATCCTAAAAATCCAATTCCAACTATTGCTGCAATTATAATTATTATTAGTATTATTTTTTCAAAATTTTTCATTTTTAAGCTTCTCCCTTGTTTTTATTATTCTAATGCAGAAAAATTACAATCTTCTGCCTCATTTTGCCTATTACTATATTATATCTAGCTTAATTTGTAAATAATATTCACAAAATTTTCACTCGAAATAATTTATAAAATTTCATTATCAAATACAAATTGTTCTTGCATTCTTCTTAATGATTGTTTTATTGTTCTTGCTCTTACTTCTCCAATTCCATCAACTTCATCTAATTGTGGAATATCTGCTGCCAATATGTGTTGGAAAGATTTAAAAGATTTTACAAGATTTTCTACAATGCTACTTGGCATTCTTGGTATTTTATTTAATACCCTATAACCTTTTGTATAAACTCCAACTTCATCATAATTGTCAAAATCTCCATAACCTAACAGTTTGGCAACAGTTTGAGATTTCATCAAGTCTTCTCTAGATAGCTTCTTTATTTCTTCTAGTACCACTTCTGGTTTCTTTCTTTTGGTTGGAACTAAGTAGTCTTTTACCATTAATAGTTCTTCTACTTCTAAGTCTCCAATCAACTCCTCCAACTGCATTTCTAATAGTCTTCCATCTTCACCTAATTCATATATAGATTTTTGAACTTCATCAGCAACATTCATAACCATTTCAGCTCTTTGGATTGCCACAATTACATTTTCTAGAGTTACTATATCATTAAATTCATATTCGTTCAACAAATTCAATTTACTATCAAATACTTTCATGTACTTCTCTGCAGTTTGAAGTGCTTGATTTGCCTTGGTTATAACCTTTGCAGTATCTTCTAAAACATATCTATCATATCCCTTAAATATGGTTATAATATTTCTTCTTTGAGATATACTAATTACCAAATCTCCAGTCTGTTTCGCAGTACGCTCAGCCGTTCTGTGTCTTGTTCCTGTCTCAACTGTTGGAATATTCGACTCAGGTATCAACTGTGTGTTTGCATACAATATTCTTTTTAAATCCGAACTAATAATTATAGCCCCATCCATTTTGGCAAGCTCATACAATCTAGCAGGTGTATACTCAACATCCAGCCTAAAACCACCATCAGCAATATCCATAACCTCTTTGCCATCACCTATAACTATAAGTCCTCCAGTCTTTGCCTTAAGAATATTTTCCAAACCTTCTCTTATAGGAGTACCCGGAGCAATAGTTTTTAAAACTTCAATAATCTCATTATTTGTAGTTGCCAAAATGCTTCCTCCTTTTTCGCCCATTAGGGACGCCCTTTTTGGGGCGAACTATCTCAATCCAGCTTTTTGCATAGCCTCGTTTATTGTCCTAACACCTATTATATCCATTTTGAAGTTATCTTTCAATAGTTTTTTGTTACTTTCTGGAATTATGCATGTCTTAAATCCCATTTTTTCAGCTTCTTTCACACGTTTTTCTATCATATTAACGGCTCTTATCTCTCCTGTTAAACCCACTTCGCCTATTGCAACCATGTCTTTTGGTAGTGGCAAGTTTCTAAAACTTGAGCCGACTGCAAGTACTGTACCTAAATCTACTGCAGGTTCTACTAATCTTATACCACTTACAACATTTAAATATACATCTTGAGAGCCGAGTGGCATACTAGATTTTTTTTCTAAAACAGCTATTAACATTGTTAGTCTATTGTAGTCAATTCCATTTGCTGCTCTCTTAGGAATTCCAAACACACTTGGCGTAGTTAAAGCTTGAAGCTCTATAAGTAATGGTCTTGTTCCTTCCATACTCGCAACAATTACAGAACCAGGAGGATTATCTTCCCTATCAGAAATCAGTATTTGTGATGGATTTTTTATTTCTATCATTCCTTCATTCTGCATCTCGAACATTCCAATTTCGTTAGTAGATCCGAATCTGTTTTTAACAGAGCGAAGTATTCTATATGAAAAATACCTTTCTCCTTCTAGATATAACACAGTATCAACCATGTGTTCTAAAACCCTTGGTCCAGCTATGTTACCGTCTTTTGTAACATGTCCAATTATTATGGTGGTAATCTGGTGTCCTTTAGAAACTCTCATAATTCTGGATGTAATTTCACGAACCTGACTTACAGTTCCTGCCGCAGACGTAATTTCTTCAGAATACATAGTCTGAATAGAGTCTATTATAACAAGTTTAGGGTTCATTGTCAAAATAGTTTCTTCGATTACATCAATATCAGTTTCTCCCAAAAACATAATATTATTATTTTTTATTCCGAGTCTATCTGCTCTTAATTTAACTTGCTCAGCAGACTCTTCGCCAGAAACATACAAAACCTTTCCAGTTCCAGTAATTTTATCGCAGAGCTCTAATATTAGAGTAGACTTTCCTATTCCCGGCTCTCCACCTAGTAAAACAAGTGAACCATTAACTAGTCCTCCGCCTAAAACTCTGTTAAGCTCTCCAATACCAGTATCAATTCTAGACTCATTCTTTCCAACAACTTCGTCTAGCACTTGTGGTACGGCTCTCTCTTTTACAGCTTTTCCTGTTACAGCAGATTTAGTCTCTACAACCTTCTGCTCAAAAAAAGTATTCCAGCTATTGCAGGCTGGGCATTTTCCAAGCCATTTTGGAGACTCGTATCCACATTCATTACACACAAAAACAGTCTTTGCTTTTGCCATATGCACTCTCCTTTTTATTAATTTCACCCATTAGGGACGCCCTTTCTTGGGCGAAAACTATTTTTTTCAAATTCTGTATTAGTATAATACATTTTCTACCAGCTGTCTACAAATTTAAAAAATATTATATTATGTTTACACCGTTCAACAGACTTCGCATTTCTTATGTATTATAATTATGTTATCTTCTTTGAAAGGAGGTGAGTCTCTTGAAGAAGAAAGTACGTAAGAAAAAGAACTCGAAGAGAATTTTTAAGTTTTTACATAGTACATTAATTGTATTTAAGTATATCTTAAAAATAGCTCAAGTTCTTAAGTCAATTATTGATACTTTTAAGCAATAATTGAAAAACAGGTATGCTAGCACATACCTGTTTTTTTTGCAATCTTTGATTGCACATCTTCCTTGAAATGATTCCCTTGAAAAAGTTTCTGTTATTATTATACTATATATTTAATTTTTTTCAATATATTTTATTCATTTTATTAAAGAATCGTTCGACAAATTTTGCTATATTTTGTTAGAAAATTTTCGCCCAAAAAGGGGCGTCCCTATTGGGCGAAAATATTATTTATTTCTTACTTCTCCTATTTTTGAAAGTTTATCTATTATTTTTTCTAGTATTGCATTTATTTCTTCGTCTGTTAGTGTTCTGTCGTTGCTTCCAAATGTTAGTGAATACGCTAAGCTCTTTTTGCCTTCTTCTATTCCTGTGCCTGTGTAAACATCAAACACTTCACTATTTATTAGTAATGAACCGGCTGCTTTTTTTATTTGCATTGCTATATCTCCGGCAGTTATTTTTTTGTCTACGACTATTGCTATGTCTTTCTTTACTGTTGGATATTTAGAAATTTCTTTGTATTTCATTTTTCCAGTTTTCTTTTCTAGCAATTTGTCCAGATTTATTTCCATTACAAATACTGCTTCTTTGTTTATTTCTGGGTGTATTTTTCCTATTATTCCAACTATATCGTTGTTTACAGATATGTATGCAGATTGACCTGGGTGTAGTTCTTTTGGCATGCTGTCTTTTACAACAAAACTGTATCTTCCGGCATAACCTAAGAAATCTAATAACTCTTCTGCAATTCCTTTAATAATGTAGAAATCAACTTTCTTTTCGCTGTTTATTCCTGCATAGAAATCGCCTGTCATTAAACATGCTAGTTTGTTTTCTTCGTTGTATGTTTCGTCTTTTTTGTAGAATGATTTTCCTATTTCGAATATTGATACGTTTTTGTTATAATGTGCAACATTGTATTCATATATCTTATATAAAGATGTGATTATACTGCATCTTAATGTGCTTCTGTCTTCTGTAAGTGGAGATAATAGTTTTATTGCCTCAAATTCTTCTTTCTTGTCATAACCTGCATAGTTCTTTGCTTCTTTTTCATTTACCAATACATATGATAGAGTCTCATTTAATCCTAAATTCATCATTTTGTGTCTTATTTCTCTTGTAGTCTTATCATAACTTCCAAGTTTTATTGGCATTACTGGTACTTTTGAAGCAATATTGTCAACTCCATATATACGTCCAACTTCTTCTATTAAATCTTCTTTAATAGAAATATCTAGTCTTCTTCTTGGAACAGAAACCTCAATTTTTTCTCCGTCCTGTTTGCAACTAAATCCTAATTTTCTAAATACATCTAGAACGTCTTGCTTTGGCAATTCTGTTCCTAAAACATCATTTATTTTTTTATATGTAATTTCTATTACTTTGTCTGACATATCTTCCTTGTTATATTCTACTGTTCCACCAACAACAGTTCCATTTGCATATTCTTCAAGAAGTTTCACAGCACGCTCAGCAGCCATATAAGTTCTGTTTGGATCTAGTCCTTTTTCAAAACGATTGCTTGCTTCGCTTCTTACTATTTTTTTTGCAGTTTTTCTTACTTTTACTTGATTAAATATTGCAGCTTCTACTATTACATTCTTAGTATTTTCTGTAATTTCTGTATCTAAGCCTCCCATAACACCAGCAAGACCTATGGCCTCTTTTCCATTTGATATTACAATATCATCTGATGTAAGTATTCTTTCTATATTATCTAAAGTAGTTAGTTTCTCGCCATTTTCAGCCATTCTAACTTCTATAACATTCTGAAGTTTATCTGCATCATAGAAATGAAGAGGTTGACCTAGTTCTAGCATTACATAGTTGCTAATATCTACAACATTATTTATAGGTCTTATTCCACATGCTATAAGTCTATTCTTAATAAATGTTGGACTTTCCTTAATCTCTACATTCTCAACTTTCTTAGCCAAGAACATTGTACAATTATCTGTATTTATATTTAACTTAAAGCTATTTGCAATATTTTCGTTATTTTGTCCATGAGACAAATCGACATCTTTAACTTTTTTATCATAAATTGTACCAACTTCATAAGCCATTCCTAAAATACTTAGTAAATCTCCACGGTTTGCAGTAAGTTCAAAATCAATAACTCCATCATCCATCTGCATATATTTAATAGGATCCTCGCCAACAGGAGCATCGGCTGGCAACTCGTGTATTCCATCTTTATCCTCTGGATTTAAAAACTTACTTTCCAATCCAAGTTCAGCAATAGAGCACAACATACCATTAGACTCAACTCCACGTTTCATACTTTTGCTTATAGTTCCACCTGGAAGTTTTGCACCAGGAAGTGCGACGATAACCTTCAAACCCTTTCTAACATTTGGAGCACCACAGACAATTTGCAAAACCTCATCTCCTACATTAACCTTGCACACATGCAAATGGTCAGAATCTGGATGCATTTCACACTCTAAAACCTCTCCAATAGTCAAATTAGTAGCCTCAATAAGCTTCTTAGCAGAGTCATATTCATTGCCAACCTTAGTCATATTCTCTGCAAGCTCATGTATTTTATCAGTAGTATCAAAATCTATATCTAAATAATCTTTTAAAAAATTCGTACTTAAAATCATAACTCTTTCCTTTCTTTCGCCACAAAATGGGCGTCCCTATTGGGCGAAATTTCTATTTATCCATTCTATCAAATTGTGATAGAAATTTCACATCGTTTGTATATAGAAGTCTCATGTCTGTTATTCCATATTTAAACATTGCTAAACGATCTAGTCCTGTGCCGAATGCAAAACCACTATATACTTCTGGGTCGTATCCGTTCATTTTTAATACGTTTGGATGTACTATTCCAGAGCCTAAAAGTTCTATCCATCCTGTTTGTTTGCATAAGTTACAGCCTTTTCCTCCACACTTAAAGCAACTTACATCAACTTCGTAAGATGGCTCTGTGAATGGGAAGTAACTTGGTCTAAATCTTAATTGTGTGTTTTCTCCAAGCATTTTTCTCATGAATATTTCTAGTGTTCCCTTTAAGTCCGCAAATGAAATATTTTTATCTATTACCAATCCTTCAACTTGATTAAATTGATGTGAGTGTGTTGCATCGTCTTCTTTTCTGTAAGTTTTTCCTGGGCAAATTACTCTTATTGGTGTCTTTTCTGTATTTGCCATCATTGTTCTTGCTTGCACTGCAGATGTTTGAGTTCTAAGCAAATATTCTGATGTTATGTAGAAACTATCTTGCATATCTCTTGCTGGATGTCCCTTTGGAAGGTTTAGCCTTTCAAAACAATATTCGTCAGTTTCAAGTTCTGGTCCAGATACAACATCATATCCCATAGAAACGAATAAATCTTCAACTTCTTCTATTACTCTGTTTAATGGATGCTCACTTCCTCTTTTTACTTTAGTAGCTGGAAGAGTTACATCTATTTTTTCTTTTTCTAGTCTTTCTTGTAAATCTTTATTCTTAAACTCGGATTCCTTCTCATCAATCATTTGCTCAATTTCATCTCTGATTTTATTCACAAGGTTTCCTACAACTGGTCTTTCTTCAGCCGCAATATCTTTCATACCTCTTAAAATCTCTGTAAGTTCACCTTTTTTTCCTAAAACCTTAACTTTAAAATCATTCAAGGCTTGGCTGTCTTTAATTTCAGCAATTTTCTCTTTTGACATCTTGCTTATTGCTTCAAGCTTTTCTTTCATTAAAATCACAATCCTTTCTTTTATTTTAACTTCAGTTAAAAAGAATAAACTTTATATCCTATTATTCAACTGATAATTTTTACATCAAAAAAGCCATTCTCTTATTAAATATAAATACTCTTCATATTCTATATTTAATAGGACGAATGGCTTTAATATCCGTGGTACCACCTATTTTTATTAACAACTTAGTAGAGTTTATAGATATTTATTATTTTATTAACACTCCTCGTAAAGCATTTATATCAAACTCTTCTAATAAAATTAACCTCATTATAGCTATAACGTTTGCTACCGTTCTTTCCTACACAAGATTTACCTCTTCAAAAAGAAACCTCCAAAGTGAAATTTCTGTAATTTATATATGCACGGCTTCCAGCTATAGCCTTGCTCTCTGAAATATATTTGCAAATTACATACTTTGCTTCTTCATAGGCTTTAACATTAACAATAATATCATATTTTTATAGAAATGTAAAGGAAATTTAAATGAATATTTGCTTTCGCTATAGCGAATATTATATAAGTTTTAATTTAGATTTTCTTGATTTAATAAAAGATTTAAATAATTTTGATTTTCATGAAATATGTATAGAATTAAAATTTTATTATTTTTAACTTCATAAATTACGGCATATTTTCCAACTGTTGCTCTTCTAAGTTGTCTTTTAAATTTCCTATCAATATATATTTTTGGATACATAAACGGGAATAATCTTAAACTATTAATCGCTTTCAGTATTTTCTTTACAATTTTTATAGCATAACGCTCATTCCCTAGCTTTTCTAGTGTAAAGGCATATATTTTTTGAATATTTCTATATGCCTTTGGTGACCATATGATTTCATATTTTTTATTTTCCAATATTATATGTTTCATCCATTTCCGCTACTATTTGTTCCATAGGAATTCCTTTACCATTTTCTATCTCCTCTATTGCCTCTGTAACATTCTTTAGCAAATCTGCTTTAAATTCATTAAAATCCTTATAGTGTTTGTCAAATTTTTCTGATATTAATCTCTCTATTCTTTCTTCTTCGCTTTCTTCATTTTGCTTTCTCATTTTTTCGAATACCTCATCACTTAATACAACTAAATCGTTCACTCCATTTCTAGTAACATAGATTGGTTCTTTAGTTTCATGACATCTTTTTGAAATTTTATTGTAATTATTTCTTAAATCTGCACTTGGTATTATTAATGGCATAGCTCTCTCCTCCTTTTGATATCAAAATTGTACATTAATTCTTTTATATTGTCAAGAAAATCTCATCGACAAAGTTCGACCAAGGTTTCGCTATAGCGAATATTCTGTTCCAATTTTCCATACATTAAGTATTTTTATTCTGAATTTTAAATTCATCTTAATTAAAATGTATCATTCCTCATTTTATCAAATTGTATTGACTACCACATTCCTATAATGTTATAATTCGTAAGTACTAATTTTAGAAGTTAATATTTCTCTGCACACTCTGCAGAGCTAAACAAATGTGGAAAGGATTGAATTTATTATGTTTAAGAAATATGCATTAATGTTTTTGGTATCTATGGTACCACTAATTGAATTAAGAGGATCTATTCCTCTCGGATTAAGTCCCGCATTTAATCTTAATCCATTAATACTCTATCCTGTTTGTATTATTGGAAATATGCTTCCTGTACCATTCATATTCTTCTTTGCAAGAAAAGTTTTAGTATGGGGATCTGATAAAAAATTTATCGGAAAGTTTTTTAAATTCTGTCTTGAAAAAGGTGAAAACGGCGGAAAGAAATTGGAAGCAAAAGCTGGTAAAGGTTTATACTGGGCTCTATTCTTATTTGTTGGAATTCCACTTCCCGGAACAGGTGCCTGGACAGGAACTTTAGCAGCAAGCCTTTTAGATATGGATTTTAAAAAGAGTGTAATTGCAGTTATGGCTGGTGTTATACTTGCCGGAATAATAATGGGACTTGGCACAGCCGGTGTCTTAGGCGCTGCAGGAGCAATCTTTGGTTAATGTTAAAAATCTCACAGTAAAAATCTGCGAGATTTTTATTTTGTTCTTAAAACTTTGTTTTAGAAATTGCTGCATTTTAGCAAAAACGCTTTAACTCTTTGTGTCTTTCTTAAATTTCATTAAAAATACTGCACCTGTTGGATAATAATAGTTACGTATAAATATGTAACTTAAAAATGAGTAACAGTTATATTGACAATCAAATAAAAACGTGATATTGTTGCTTATATCAATGGCTAAACGCCAAATTTATATTAGGAGGAAAATTTCTATGTACGGAAGAAGTAGTTCTATCAAGCTTGATGTTGCATCTTCTACTGGATTCATCAATCATTTTAGCAATATTCGGTGTTTGGATGCAATAGATGAACAATCGGTATTTAAAGTCTTTCATGTAGAACCTGAAAAACTACAGTTGGAAACGTTAAAATTTCAAAAAGCGGCGAACTTTTGCTTTAATAAGAATGGTGCACTTTGTGCCAGCATGGATTCCTCACTTACCTATTCAATATCGAGTAAAACAATTGAGGAAGCGCTAACCTATATTGGTGAAAAATTACAAAGCGCAAAAAGCTACGCCCCTTATGATATTGTTATTCCTCCCAAAACATGGTGGGGTTACAAAAATACAATCGAACTTGAAGATTATGCACGAGAGATAGGCGGACATATTGCTGATATTACTGAGTGGGCTTTGTGGGTTACACAGAGGCTTCAAGACGGAGAAACATTGAAGCAGTTAAATGCGCAATGGATTAATCGAGATTGGCAATGGATTGTTAAAGATGGTTCGGAATACCTCTGTATAGGAGGATCCGTAATTGATTTTAATCCGGGTTCAGAATTCACTGATGGCAAACCAAAAAATTATCATATACATAACTTTAGATGTGCTGTTCCATTGGTCGTTGTACCAGTTGGAAAAATTTCTAAAAGTAATTGTAGTGAAAAAAAATTAACAATTGAAATAACATACCAAAATGGAGGTAAAGAAAAAATCAGCAATGTAAAAAAGTATATCGTTTACGACAAAGATGTGCTCCAGCCTGATTTTACATTCTTACCATTTGCCACAGAATCTATTTCAGTAAATCCTGAAAACATAAAATTCGAGATGTTTGACAATTTATTTCTTATTGACGATCCCGAGGAATTACAGTTCATGTCCGATCTCGCTATGTATGTAAATCTAGTAAAAGCTTTTCCACAAGCAGGTTTTTCAAAGCAATTCAAGTTAGTCTTTCCTGACAGAATGCATAATACTAATAACCCGTATTATTCACCCTCCTTGATGGTAAGTGATGCTATAAATGAGGTTAAAAACATAAAAGGAATGGCCGGAAAAATGCATTTGTTAGTTTGGGGAGCAGAAATGATTTCTCAAGGAAGAAATTGGAAAGAAGTCTTTAATTTCGAAATCAAATCGAGGTGGAGTAAATTTATATACATCGACTGTTATAGTTATAATGATAATTTTCATACAGCATATGTTGGAGACTGTGATTTTACAGACAAATTTACGAACAAAATTTGCTCTTCAAAAGATCACAATCTGATTGAAGCACGAAAGTTATTGTTTTGTTCAGACAATCGTCATCGCTATAGCATACTTGACGGAACTTTAAAAAATGCATTCTCTAAAAAAGCAGCTGATTCTTCTTATGTATCAAGCAATATGGTGCCAATTTTGGTTGAATAAGTAATACTCCTAAGAGCAATGTTCAAATGGACATTGCTCTTTTCATTTTGTAATTTTCTTTAAATCAATCTTTCAAATTTTACTCTTCAAAATTCTTATTTTGTTCTTAGCACAATTCAAAGTCTATTTTTCTTGTTATTTTATCTGCACCTATTACTTCTATTTTTACACTATCTCCTATCTTGTACATTGTCTTTGATTTTTCTCCAACTAGCGTTTTTCTTTCATCATCATATATGAAATATTCGTTGCCCATATTTTCAAATCTTATCAATCCTTCTACTGTGTTATCTAGTTCTACAAACATTCCGAATGGTGTAACGCTTGATACGACTCCTTCATATATCTCTCCAACTTTATCTTTCATGTATTCTGCTTTCTTAATATCTTCTGCATCACGTTCTACTTTTTGAGCTATTTTTTCTCTTTCAGATGAGCTTTCTGCATATTTAACCGCTTCTATCTCATATTTTTTTCTTAACTCTTCGTTTATGTTGTAGTCATGTTTCAAATATGATGATATCACTCTGTGAATGAATAAGTCTGGATATCTTCTTATTGGCGACGTAAAGTGGCAGTAGCATTTGCTTGCTATTCCAAAGTGTCCTCTGTTTTCGCTCTCATATTTTGCAACTTTCAAGGTTCTTAATATTAAGTTTGATACAACTCTCTCCTCTGGTTTTCCTTTTACTTCTTCTAGCACTTGTGCAAAAGCCTTGGGGTGGATGCTATCTTCATCATCCTTTTTTACGCCTCTTATTTTGTAGCCTAAGTTGAATAAGAATTTATTTAAGTCATTTACTTTTTCTATGTCTGGTACATCATGAACTCTATAAATAAATGGCGCTTGTAACCAATAAAACTTTTCTGCAACTGACTCATTTGCCGTCAACATGAATTGCTCTATTACTTCATTTGATTCCAAATAATCATATTTTTGTATGTCAACTGCAATACCATTTTCATCCAGAATTATCTTGCTCTCTGGAATATCCAAATTTAAACTTCCATTCAAGTCTCTTCTTTGTTTTAGCACATTCTTCAATTCTCTCATTCTTAGAAAATGTGGTATAAATTCTTTATACTTTTCTGCAACACTATTTACTCTTGCAAGTTCTTCATCAGCGAGTTCTATTTTTCCGTCTTTCATGTCTGCAAATTTGAATATATCATTTACATCATGATAATTCATTCTTCTTGTCGTCTTAATTACAGATTTAAAAATATCTGCATCGACCACTTTTCCCTTCTCGTTTATCTTCATAATAACAGATATCGCAAATCTATCTTTTTGCTCGTTCAAGCTACAAATTCCATTAGACAACTCCTTTGGAAGCATTGGAATTACTCTATCCATCATGTAAATGCTTGTGCCTCTCGTTATTGCTTCTTTATCGAGCTTCGAGCCAGATTTAACATAATAGCTAACATCTGCAATGTGAACTCCTAGTGTATATGTTCCATCATCGTTTTTCTTAACATTTACTGCATCATCTAAGTCCTTTGCGTCTTCTCCATCAATTGTAAAAATTTCTTCATTTCTTAAATCAACTCTTTTTTCGATGTTCTTTTCATCTATAACTTGTGGAATTGCCCTCGCCTCTGCTAGTACATTTTCTGGAAACTCATTTGGAAGCTTGTACTCCTTAATAAGAGACATCATGTCGACTCCTGCTTCATCTATTCCACCAATTATCTCCACGATAGTACCTTCTGCTTTATTTGCTCCTTCTGAATACTTGTCTATTTTCACAACAACCTTTTGATTGTTTTTTGCATTTGCACTCTTCTTTTTTGGAATGTATATATCTCCGCTTACAGCTTGATCATCTGGAATTACAAAACCAAAATTTCTACTTTTCTTATAAACTCCAACAATCGTATCCTGTGCATGCTTTGTAATTTGAAAAATCTTTCCTTCTCTCTTATGCTTATCATCTTGAAATTCACTATCATCAAAAATTCTAATTAAAACCTCATCTCCGTCAAGAGCATTTTTTGTAAGTTTAGGTGAAATAAAAATTTCATCTTCTTCACCAACATTAACAAAGCCGAAGCCTCTACCATTTCTTCTAAAAGTTCCGAGCCTATAGCTTTCATCTTTTAAAATTTCATTCAAATTAATTTTTTCTTCTTTTCTTGACTTTCTCTCTTTTTTGCATTTTATTTTATCTTTCATATAAAAAAACTTTTTCTTCATTAAATTCACCTCTCTTATTATGTTTAATTTTTCAAATATTAATCTTATTTAGTATTTCAAAAAGACGACAGAAAATCTCTGCCGCCTCCCAAAATTCATTCTTATTTTATAACATAAACAATACCTAAAGCAACTGCTAATACTATAAATGCAACTCCTAAGATAATTGTCCATCTCTTTAATTTCCCTTCACGTGTTCTTCCTTTATTCTTCTCATAGAAATTGTTTGAAGAAGAACCAACTATTGTTCCTGATGCTCCACGGCTATCTGAATTTTGCATCATTGTAACTATTATTAATCCTAAACAATCTATTATGTATAAAACCATTAATATATATTTAACTACTTGCATTCTACTCGCTCCTTCTCGTTTTCTTTACTAACTCGTTCATTTTACCATAAATAAAAGGAAAATGCAATTATTTTTGGTAAAATTTAAAAATTCGCCCAAAAAGGGGCGTCCCTATTGGGCGAAAGTTTGCAAAATTATTGTAAACTATTTATTTTGTAGGAATTTTATGGTATAATTATCTTGTTAGTTTAATTCGGAGGTGTTTATATGTTACCTTGGCAAATTTGGTTGATAATTTCTGGAGTTTGTTTTATTGCAGAGATTGCAACTGTTGGATTTTTAGTTTTTTGGTTTGGAGTTGCCGCACTTATTACATGTTTGCTAAGCTTGTTTATTTCAAACGTTATTGCTCAAACTGTAATTTTCGTAATCCTATCGGTAATTCTTATATGTTTGACTAGACCTTTTGCTGAAAAGATGAATAAGAACGATAATATTGTTACTAATTCTAATGCAATAATTGGTAAAGAAGGTGTAGTTACAAAAGACATTACTCCAAATGATGTTGGTCAAGTTAAGGTTTCTGGAGACATTTGGACAGCAATTTCTACATATACTGATATTATTCCAAAGGATTCTACTATAAAAGTCTTATCAATAGATGGAGTAAAATTAGTTGTTGAACCAGTAACTATTAAACAACCTGAGAAAAAAATCTAAATCATTAGAAGTTAACTATTTTTATAATTCACGTTTTTAATTTTATAATATATATTTTTTTAGGAGGAAAAAATTATGTGGTTTTTAATCGTATTACTAGTTATAATATTAATTATAGCCGTAAAATCAATTAAAGTAGTAAGACAATCTGAAGTTTATATTATTGAAAGATTAGGTAAATTTCATAAAGTAGCTGATGCAGGTCTTACAATTATAATTCCTTTTGTTGACCGTGTTAGAAGTGTTGTTAGCTTAAAGCAACAAACTATGGATGTTCCACCACAAGGAGTTATTACTAAGGATAACGTTACAATTACAATAGACACTGTTGTGTTCTACAAAGTCACAGACCCAGCAAAAGCTGTTTACGAAATTCAATCTCTAAAGAAAGGTATTGAATATTTAGCAATTACAACAATTCGTGATATCGTTGGTAAAATGGATTTGGACTCAACATTTAGTTCTAGAGACATGATTAACGAAGAATTAAGAGCAATTCTTGATGAAGCCACAGATCAATGGGGATGCAAGATTGATAGAGTTGAAATTAAAGATATTACTCCTCCAGCTGATATTAGAGACGCTATGGAGAAACAAATGAATGCAGAAAGAAATAAGAGAGCTCAAATACTTCAAGCTGAAGGTGAAAGACAAGCTGCAATTACACTTGCACAAGGTAAAAAAGAAGCTGCTATATTAGAAGCTGAAGCAGAAAAAGAATCTAAAATTAGAAGAGCTGCCGGTGAAGCCGAAGCCATAAAAAAAGTTGCTGAAGCAAGAGCAAACGAAATTAATTTAGTATATGGTGCAATGATGAATTCTCATCCAGACGACACTTTAGTACAATTAAAATCTTTAGAAGCTTTAAAAGACATTGCAAATGGAGAAGCAAACAAAGTATTTATTCCATTTGAAGCAACAAGCACACTTTCAAGCTTAGGAGCAATTAAAGAAGTTATGAAAGATGACAAAAAAGATAAGAAAAACGACTAATTCTATAAAAACCACAGGAATATTCCCGTGGTTTTTATAATAGTTAAGGGAAGAAATTTTAGTTTCTTCCCTTTTTATTTATATATACTGAATAAAGGCTAAACTTCAATATATTAAGTTCTTTTCTATGTACTAAAAAATTATACGATTTTTATTATTTACCTTCCGTCATCGTCTTTATAATATGGTATTGCTCGTGTGTTTTCTCTCATTCTTCTCTGTTTTATATATTCTCCCTGTAATTCAACTATCTTACTAATTACAACTTGAGATACTCCATTTTCTGGACTATTTTCTATTACACTACCATCTTTGTTAATTCCACCTATATCATGTAATGTGCTTACATCACACTCTCCTTCTGGTGTAATATTTTTTTGGTATCCAGCAGACAAGAGATCTAGCACAGCTTTTTCTAATTGTTTTTTATAGCCTGCATCATATTCTGTATTTACTATATCATTCAATCTATATGGCAATGTGAATACTACTGGAACCTTTACGTCTGGCGAGAAAAGTTCGACATTTTGTTCATCAGAAGTTGATGCAAGCTGTGCAGTGTACACATATCTTCCAGAGGCATCTTTAGCAATTTTATTAACTGCCCTAATCCTTAATATTTCTCCATTAGACGTATTAACCCCATCATATTGTTCTGCTTGAAATTTATCTAATCCACCTCTTATAAATGGATTTGCCATTCTAGCTTCTATTTTCTTTTGCCCTTCAGCACGCAATTTATTAATGTTTTTTTGCATTCTCGTATTTCTTGCTTCTTCTTCTTTTTTTCTGACTTCTAATAAACGACTTTCTCTTAATCTTTTATTTGTTATTTCTTCTAAAAGCTTCTCGTTCAACTTTCCTATTTGCTCATTTACAACAGCTGTTGGTGGTTGTAGTCTAATGTCTTCTTCAGAGTAGGCTCTACCCAAATATGTATATGATTTTTCATTAAGTTCTATTCCTGTGTACATTCCAGTAAATCTGGTTATCAATTCTTTAGCTAAATCATATCTGCCCTCTGGAATTTCAAAACAAATTGGGTCTGCAGCATCTAAATAAATTGTATCTCCTTGGTTTACATGAATCACCCTAGCACTTATTAAACTGCTAATACTTCCATCACTATGTCTAAATTTTTGTGCCTCCTCTATATTTAGCACCTCTGTCTGTGTTCCATCTTCTCTATAAATTGACATCATTGTTGGCATTTTTTCTACTTCTTTTATTGCTTCCTGTGTATTTTTCCCACTTGGTCTATGTAAAAAGTCAAATAGTCCCATTTTTAGTAAGATTCCTCCTTCGAATTATTATTTCAGTCGGAAAAAATTTCCCTTATTATTTTCCATACGATTATTATAACATAAAAATTTATTTTAGTATATCTCCGTTGTTTAATTTTTTCGCTATTTTAAATTTTTCTTTTTCCTTTTTAGTTATAATCTTTTCCTCTATATCTCCTTCTATTGTGCATAATTTTAATGTTATTCTTCCATTTTCTATTTTTGGATGTCTTAAAATTCTATCTTTTTTATCTGTTTTCATTTTTGAGACTGCAATATATGAAAATTTTTCATCTTCATATGGAGCTTCTCCCTCTTTCAATAGTTTATGCACTTTCGTTCTTGCAACTCTGCATGAGAAAGCACACCAATCATTTTTTGAAATTTTGCACTTTTTTTCATGCGCACATGGTGCTACAATATTTGCACCTTTTTTTATAAAGTAATCTCTTATTTCTTTTATTTGATTATAACCTTCTGGTGTTCCAGGTTCAATAATTAATAATAATTTTCCAGTTGAGTTCCATAATTTTTCTAATATTTGATTTCTGTTTTCTGATTTTATTTCATTTAATACATATGAAGATATGACTAAATCTGCTTTTTCCTCTATATTATCTGTAATTATATTTTTCTTAATCCACTGTACATTATCAATTTCATTTTTCATGAGCTTTTGGCCTAGATTTAGCATATAATCTTCATTTTCTACACAAATATTACTTTCTATTTTAAGCATTTCATTTACAGCCCAAGTAGCAGTTCCAGTACCAGCTCCCACATCTAGCAAGCTTGTAATTTCAGCACATGGCATCATTTCCAAACTGTGCTTTAATGCAAAACACACAGCTCCATATGTTGCTGGCATTCTGCTTACAGCATATGCTACTGCATCTTCCCTGCTAGCTATTAGTCTAGTACTCATTTTATTAGATGATTTATCTCTATATTTTTCACTAATATTTTGTGCACTCTGTTTTAACTTTTTTAACTCTATTTCATCTATCTCTTGTTCTAATTTTTCTTTTAAAAGTATTGGTAATTCCATATTTCTCACTTTTCCATTGATAAATTTACAATTAATTTTATTTTTATCATTCAAGTACTTCGAATTTTTATTTTTGCTTTTAAATTTACATTTGCTTCTAATCTGGTATATTTTCATCTTTAATATAGTACTTCGTTCCAAGCATTTTATCTGGCAAATATTGCTGTTCTACGTAGTGTCCTGGATAATCATGTGGGTATTTGTAGCCAACATGGTAGCCTTCTTTTTCCATTCCTTCTGCTGGTGCATTTCTTATATGCATTGGTACTTCGCCTGTATCTTTATTTGCAACATCTTCCAAAGCTTGATTTATTGCTAAATAGCTAGCATTAGACTTTTTAGAAGTTGCGACGTATACTGCCGCTTCTGCAAGTATTATTCTTGCTTCTGGCATACCAACCATGTGTACAGCCTCCATAGCACTCGTTGCAAGTATTAATGCATTAGGGTTTGCCATTCCTACATCTTCTGATGCAGCAATTACAATTCTTCTTGCTAGAAACATTGGGTCTTCTCCTCCATTTAATGCTCTTGCCAAATAAAAAATTGCAGCATCTGGATCGCTTCCTCTCATCGATTTAATGAATGCACTAATATTATCGTAATGGCTATCTCCTTTTTTATCAAAGATTGCTTTTCTATTTTGAACACTTTCTTTTGCAATCTCATCAGTTATTGAAATGTATCCGTCTGATCCAATATTAGTTGTTAATACAGCCACTTCAAGTCCATTTAGAGCAGTTCTAACATCTCCATTTGCTGTTTCTGCAATTTTTCTTAAAGTTTCATCTGAAATTTTTATTTTATATTCTCCAAGTCCTTCTTTTTTCTTCAATGCATTTTTTAAAATAGTATAAATATTTTCTACTGTTAATGGTTGCAGATGAAATACCATAGACCTCGATATTAAAGCCTTATTTACTTCAAAATAAGGATTTTCCGTTGTTGCACCAATTAAAATTACAGTTCCATTTTCTACAAATGGAAGCAATGCATCTTGTTGCAATTTATTAAATCTATGAATTTCATCTATAAATAATATACATCTTCCAGATGGGTTTAAAAAAGGATTTTTAGCTTCCTCTATTGCATTTTTAATGTCTCCAACTCCTGCAGTTACAGCATTCAATTTTGTAAATTTATATTTAGTAGTATTACTTATAACCCTTGCCAGAGACGTTTTTCCGCATCCAGGAGGTCCCCATAATATAATGCTAGATAGTCTATCTGCCTTTATTGTTCTATATAAAATTTTATCTTGTCCTAAAATTTCTTCTTGTCCCACATAATCTTCCAGCGTTTTAGGGCTCATTCTATATGCTAATGGTTCGTTTGCATTCATTCTTTACTCCTTTTTGCCTAATATGTTTTCACATTATTGCACTAATTTTTTTACTTTTGCCATTAAATAATGAACATATCCGTTGTTTTTGCGATCAATTTATGTTCTACTATTTTTTCGCCCAAAAAGGGGCGTCCCTATTGGGCGATTGCTAAATATTGTAGTGCTTCTTTTATTCTTTCTTCCAAACTTTCTGATTTTATCTTTGGTAGTATTTTGTTTATTTCATATCTTCTGTATCCTAATACTTGTAAAGCTTGTATAACTTCTTCAAATTCTTCTTGTTTATTTTCTTCTTTTTCTAATTCACTTGTTTCAGCTCCAATAGCTTCTTCTGTTTTTATCTTATCTTTTAATTCTAGTATTATTCTTTGTGCCGTTTTAGGTCCTATTCCTGGCAATTTTTTTAAAGTATTTACTTCATTTGTAATTACTGCAAGTGCAAATCTTGATGGTGTAATATTTGAAAGTATTGTTATTGCAGATTTTGCTCCTATTCCCCCAACAGATATTAGAAGTTCAAACATATGTAGTTCTTCGTTTGTATTAAATCCAAATAAACTAATATCATCTTCTCTTACTTTTAAATATGTATATACGCGAACCTGCCTATTTTCTTGTAATTCATCTATCGATTTTTTAGACATGAATACTTTATAACCTATGCCTTGTACTTCAATTATTATATATTCTTCTGATCTTACTACTAATTCACCTTTTAAATATGCTATCATAAGTTTCAATTAATCAATTTATTTCCATGTTTTCTATTCTTGTACATCTAAAAGTTGTTACATTGCATCATTCTTTTTATCACATTATGTGTTTTCTATTTATAATATCATTTTGTTATTTGTAAGCTTTATAAATTGATTATTTCCTTTCTTTTATTATCAAACAAATTTTCTCTTAATGGTTAATATTTTATCATATTTTTAGTATTTTGCAAGAGTTTATTGTAATTTTTTCAGGTTTACTTGCACTATTTTTTGCATATGATATAATGGCAATATAAAAATCAATTTTATTTTGAAGGAGGATTATTTATGACACCACATAATGAAGCTAAAATTGAAGATATTTCTAATATTGTATTAATGCCAGGAGATCCACTTAGAGCAAAGTACATTGCAGATACTTTTTTAGATGATGCAAAACTTGTTAATACGGTTAGAAATATGTTTGGTTACACTGGTTTTTATAAGGGCAAAAAAATTACAGTTTTTGCATCTGGAATGGGTATGCCAAGCATGGGAATTTATTCTTATGAGTTGTACAAATTTTATAATGTAGATACAATTATTCGTATAGGGTCTTGTGGAGCCTACAACGAGAATTTAAACCTTTTAGATACTATATTAGTAGATAATGCATATACAGAAGGAAACTACGCATATGAGCTAAATGAGGAAGATTGTCACATAATGAATTCATCATCAGATATAAATAAAGTTATTGAAGATACAGCAAAAAAATTAAACATTGCTTATGTAAAAGGAAATACTCTTTGTACAGACTGTTTCGACTACTATGTTAAAGATGTTAATAGCTTAATTGCAAGATTTCCAAAAGATTTAAATATAATCGGAGCAGAAATGGAAGCATTTGCGCTTTTCTATAATGCAAAATTACTTGGAAAGAAAGCTAGCTGTTTACTAAGTGTGGTAGATTCACACTATAAACATCAAGAAATCTCAGCAGATGAAAGACAAACTTCATTAAATTCTATGATAAAATTAGCATTAGAATCTGCTGTAAATTTATAAAATTATAAGTTCTAATTCAAGCAATACTTATTTATTGAAACTAAAATATTTATTTAACCTTAATATAAAACCGAACCATAAAATATTTAACATTTTAGGTTCGGTTATATTTTTATTTTGTTATTGATAAAACTTTATATTTAGCAATTCCGCCTGGTGTTTTTACTTCTACCATATCGTTTTTCTTCTTGCCTAATAAAGCTGCTCCAACTGGTGATTCATTAGAAATTTTATTTTCTGCTAAATTTACTTCTGTTGAACCAACTATTGTATATGTAACATCTTCATCATATTCTTCATCATGTACTTTTACAATATTTCCAACTTGAACTGTTTTTGTATCTATTTCAGATTCATCAATTATTTTAGCATATCTTATTTTATTTTCTAGCTCTGCTATTTTTCCTTCATTTTCTGCTTGAGCATTTTTGGCTTCATCATATTCAGAGTTTTCTGATAAATCTCCAAAACCTAATGCCACCTTTATTTTTTCAGCAATTTCTGCTCTTTTTGTTGTTCTTAAATAATCTAATTCTTTCTCTAATTTTTCAAATCCTTCTTTTGATACTATTACGCCTTTATCTTCCATGCTATAAAACCTCCTTGTTTTTTTGCAGTATTTACTTTTAAAATCATTGTATAATGATACCCCTTTTTTTTACTTTTGTCAAGTATTTTTCGTCTTCTAAACTATTCATTTCAAGTAATTATTCAATTTTATTTAATATTTTTATAGTTTTAATTTTTTAGGTAATTTCTTCCATTTTATATTATTTTATTTCAACATTTCCTCTATTTCCTATAAGTTCATATTCATTTTTCTCTATTTTTTCTCGTACCGCTTCTGCCCATTTTTCTCTTTGTATATTATACTCATCTTGTAATTCAAATTCACCATTATCTATTAATTTTACATTATTTATTATATTCCCATCAAAATACATTAATTTATCTATCTTTGTATCTGCAACATTAAAAATTATAGCAGTTCTATCAATACTGTATTCTTTAATTTTTTCTCCACTAAAATCTACATTTAATATATATTTTGCATTTCTTAAGCTCTTTCTTTTATTGTTTAACACAGATATTGGTTCAAAATTTTGCTCTGCTTCTTCCTCTAAACCTGCAAACTGATTTCTGTTAGACGTGACTATATTAATCATTTTATATTGTGTTATTAATTCGCTTATAAGCTGTGTATTATTATAATCTTTTGTATCAATTAATATGCTAAGTGACTGTTCCTCTAAAATTTCTTTTTTTCTTTCAATTACTGATTTTATTACTGTTTTTAAAAAATCCCTATATATACTCTTATTTTCCTTGTTATTTTTTATAATTTTATTTACATTTTGATATATTTCAATATTTTCTTTATTACTAGCAATCTCTTTTATTCTTCTTGACAATATTATATTTGTATTTATATTTTTTCTTACTATATTTTCTATTTTTCTCAATATTTTTTCTTCTTTATTTTGTACTGTGTAACAAATGTACTCAATCTTATCATCACTTTCAATTCTTTTTATATTTCCAAATACATATTTTAGCTTCTTTATTTTTATCAAAAAATTTATAAATCCATAAGATAGATCATTAATATCCTTATAATATTCTAATGTAAAATATATTGTTTTTTTCATAGCATCACCCAATATAATATATTATTGATATTATCTTTATAAAACCCATTTTTACATCATCATAAATAAAAATTCAAAATTGCCGAAAAAAGAGAGCTTCCTTATTTCTAAGAAGCTCTCAAAAAGTTTAGTTAGTTGGTAGTTTACTAGTTTAGAGTTTTATTAATAGATCACATTATTTAGTCTGCCTTTTTACCTTCCTCTGCTTCTGAAAGCGTCCCGTCTTCTTCAGCAGATTTTGCCACATCATCCTCAGATGTGTCCGTGTCACTCAGCTCAGGCTCTTCCATAGGGTTCTCTTCGGCAGGTTCAGCCGAACCATCTTCAACGTCAGGCTGTTCTTCTGCACCATCTGCATTGTCTTCAACAGCCGTAGTCTTCGTTTCAGAACTGCTCTGACCATTTTTTATTCTGTTCAGACCAGAAAGCAAGGACTCAGAGAGTTCCTTAACTTCTTCGTTCATAGAACGACCATTCAGAGCCTGGTTCTCAACGTTGAGGCTCTTCATGAGCACAGGAATCTGGCTAATGGTATCAAGCAGAATGTTGCCTGTCTTACCAGCTCCCATAGCATTCTGGAGTCCATCGCCGCCAATATGCACAAACTCTGCATTCTGGCCAACGTTTGCCATAACCTCTGCCATGGCAGTGGAAACCTTAATCTGAGCCTCAGTCTGAATTCTGAGTTTCTCGATTTCGAAGTTCACCTTATCGTTGGCAGCACGTGCTTCTGCAATAGCCTTTTCACCTTCAGCTTCAGCAAGCTTCTTTGCCTTGATACCTTCTGCATCTGCGAGCAAATCTGCCTTTTTGCCTTCAGCCTCAGCGATAGCCTTGGCCTTAGTAACATCTGCCTGTGCAAGACCTTCTTCACGGATTTTTGATGCCTCAGCCTCAGCCACCTTTACCTTGGTTTCAGCTTCAGTTCTTTCGACATCAGCCTTACCCTGTGCTTCCTTTCTAGCCGCTTCTGCATTTCGCTCTGCGACCTTAATGTTTGCATCAGCTTCAATGGCTTTAACATCAGCCTCAGCTTCTGCTTCAACACGCTTTTTCTGCTTATCGCTTTCAGCACGAGTAAGCAAAACTTCTCTCTGCTTCTGAGCAGCAAGGTTTTCCTGTTCGGCCTTCATAACCTCAACAGCACCTTTCTGCTCTTCAATCTCACGTCGACGAATTGTTTCTTGCAGCTCACCAGCAACATTTGCATTAGCATTTGCAGTATCTGTCGCAATTTTGAATTCTGCAAGTTTTGTATCTGTCTCCTTACGTTTTTCCTGCTCGGCAAGTTCAGCCTCCATCTTGGCGATTTTGGACTCTTTTTGCGCATTTGCCTCTGTAATCTCAGCAACTTGAGTTGCAACAGCCTTCTTTTCTCTGGTAGTCTGCTCTACCTCAGCAGCCTTAATTGCAGCAGCTTTTCTCTTGTCAGCAGAATCAAGTGCAGCGATATCATCATAGTAACCATTATTGTCACTAATATCCTGAATGTTCAGAGATACCAATTCCAATCCCATGTTTTCCATTTCATCTGCTACACTTTGCTGAACCTTCTGTTTAAAGGCTTCTTTATCCTTCAGCAAAGCCTCTGGCGTCATAGATGCAACAACATCACGAACAGCACCCATAAGGGTAAGCTTAACATCTGCAACAATACCATCATTGCCACGTTCTTTGAACGAAATAATTGCTGTACGCAGTTTACTTTCGTCCGAAACACAAGGTCGAATTTGTGCCGTCCAGTCTGCCACAATCGGAACTGCCGTGCATGTTTTAATTTCGTCTTTGTCAGCCTTAACGGTCAACATACAAAGGTCAAAGTAGTCTGCCTTCCGAAAAATCGGTATAACAAACGAGCCACCAGAGATTTTGATTACGGGTTCTTTGCCACCCGTAATAATCAAAACCTTGTCAATGCTTGCAACCTTGTAGATTGATGCCAAAAAGAGCAAAATCAGCAAGATTGCAATAACTGCTATGATAATTTCTACATGAGTCATAATGAAATCCATCTAAAATGTCCTCCTTATAATTGTCAAATGATTTCATAAACTACTTATTACTAACCAACTTTTTTCAACTAGTAATAAAACTCTCGCAATATTATACTACCTTTTTCTGTTTATGTAAAGTATTTTCAGATAAATAGAAAAACAGACACATAATCCGTTAGATTACATGTCTATTTATATTATTTATTGCTATTTTACATTTAATACTTCAGATACCATATTCCAAATATCATCTGTTTCTCTATCTTTTTCCCAATATGCAGCACCTGCTAAATTATATGTGTTTACTAATTCTAGCTTGTATCTTAAAGATTTCGCATCTTCTATCCAAATCTTATATGTTTTTCCACCTTTTTCGTACTCTGCATAATTTTGTTTTAGCGAATCGTCCCATGTCGTTTTTGTTCCGTCTGGTATATTGCTTGCTATATTTTTCATGTTAACTACTTTACTTGTTACACTTCCATTGTTTTCAGTCCAAATTCTTGTATAGAATGGTGTTCCTAGTATTATCTTGCTTGCATCTACTCCTTCTTGCCCTAAGAATTTTTTGATGTTTGCTTCTACCCAATCACAACCAGCGGTTGTTCCTTCTTTAGGTGATGACACTCCATTTTGGTCATATCCCATAAACACTATATAATCTGCAACATCACCTATCACATTTCTGTCATAACATAAAGACCAATCTGGTGAACCATCTGGTGCTGTTACATCAACAGATAAAACCTTTCCAAGTTCTTTTAACCTAGGTGCTAATTCTATTACTAATCTAGAATATACATCTTTGTCACTTTCATTTAAGTACTCAAAGTCTAGGTTTATTCCATCAAGATTAAATGTTACTATTGCAGTTACTATGTTGTTTATTAACTTTTCTCTTAATTTGTAATCATTTAATATCTCAGTTGTAGTTGGCTTGTCCGAATTATTTGAAAGTAATGCCCAAACTTTGTATCCATTATTATGAGCCCAATTTATATAGTTGTTTCCTGCTGTTCCAACATTAGCAACAAGGTTTCCTTTTCCTCCATCTTGTAATGATAAAAATGCTGGAGATACAACATTTACACCCTTTATTGTTCCTGTTCTTTGTGGTGCAGACGCATACTCTGAAAAATAATCCCATGCCAAACTAATATTTCCTTCAACCTGTTTCTCTATGATTAACTTTTCTCTAATCTGTTTTTCATTTGCTAAAGTACTAGTTTTTACATAGCCAATCTTTCCATTTTCTGTTGTAACCTTAGTCCAACCATTTTCTGCAGTCTTATCATCCTTCACAACTGTAACATTATCGCCTTTTTCGATTTTATCAACAGTCTTTGAAAAACTTGTTGGCATATATTTTACTGAATTATTCTTGCTACTATTAGCATATACAAGTTCTCTATCTAATGAAACTAAAACAACAGTATTTGTCTCACTTATATATTTTGTTTCCACATTGTATACACTTTTGCTAATTTCAGAGAAAGGTAAATAAAACTCATTACCTATCTTTTTGGCTGGTGCAATTAGACTCACATCTGAACTATTTATTGTACATTTATTTTTATCAATCACAAATGTTGCAACCTTCGTATCTGATGTTGTTATAATTTGATTGTACTTATTATCATAAAAAATATGGTCATCAAAGAAATTTGCAATATCTTTAGTAGATAAGTATACTACATCATCTTCTACAATTACGTCATTCTTAGTACTCTTTGTAACATTTCCACTATTAATTACTAAATTGGTTTTCCCAGTAATTTCATTTCTTATATAATTTTGCGCTGTATTAAGTACAAATACTATTGCCAATGCAAATATTATTGTTACAATTAATTTATAAATATATATTTTCTTTTCTTTTTTCTTACTTCTCATATAAATTCTATTCCTCTTTCTATTTGCAAATCTAGTTATAAAATTATAATTATTTTTAAACCATTTTCTCACTTTTCTCTACTATAATACCATAAAGAATATTTTTAGTGAAGTAATTTATTAAATTTTTTTAAGATTATAAAAAATAAGCAATTAAAGTTTCCTTCAATCACTTATTTAATATTTTAATATTTGATTTCTTACAACAATTTCGTTTTCTTTGTTTTCATTGCAGCTCGTATTTTCAAACTGTGCTATGTCATTTCTTTCATTTAACAATCTATTTTTTCTTCTCTTAAAAAAGCCTCCAGACTGTATTTGATACTGTTCACTATCAACCATTGTAAAGTCTGTTGTTTCATTATCTTCTTTTATATATTCATCCACTTTTTTGTTTACATCATACTCTATACTATTGTGTTCATGCTGTTGATAGAAGGTTTCTGTATACATTTTTGATTGATGTAAGCCATGTTCTTCTTCTTTCAAATATGCTTCTATTTGTTCTCTCTGTGATTTTGTAAATTTTTCTATTGGATATTCAAGATATTTATACTGCCAAATTGCCATTCTATCTTCATTTGAATATATAGAATTTATTAAATCTTCACAGTTATATTCTGCCAAAAATTCAACATTTTCTATACTAATTGTTATATTTGTCCAGTTTATCTTGTCATATTTCTGGCATTCGTGTCTTAATTTTTTTATATAGTTATATAATTCATCTGTAAGTTTTATATATTCTTCTTCGTTTAGATTGAATTTTTGTGGAATTTGATACACATTTATTGGATTTCTTTTTATTATACTCTTGGGAAAATAGTAAAAAAACATTTCTCCTGTTTCTTCACCATTATCCCTTTGTATAACTGACGCATAAAGATATATGCTTTCCCATTTTTCTGGTATCATATAAAAAAGGCATTTTCTAATTTCAGAATATAAATCTTTTATAGTTTCACCCTTTGGCATATGCGCTCCCTTATTTTCTATTTTTCAACTATAATACTTTCTCCTGTCATTTCTTCTGGCTTCTTTAATCCCATTATATCTAACATTGTTGGTGTTAAATCAGCTAGTTTTCCTTCTCTTAGTTTTGCATTATCCATTCCAACTAATATTAGTGGAACAGGGTTTGTTGTGTGTGCTGTGTGTGGTTCTCCTGTTTTGTAGTCTATCATTTGCTCGCAGTTTCCATGGTCAGCAGTTATCATTAATACACCATTTTGAGCATTTACAGCTTCTACAACTTTTCCAACACTTGCATCTATTGTTTCAACTGCTTTTATAGCAGCTTCTAAGTTTCCTGTGTGTCCAACCATATCTGGGTTTGCAAAGTTTAATATTATTGCATCATATTTCTTAGAGTTTATTGCATCTACAACTTTTTCTGTAACTTCTGGTGCACTCATTTCTGGTTGCATATCATATGTTTCAACCTTTGGTGATGGAACCAATATTCTGTCTTCTCCTGGATATTGTTTTTCTTGACCACCATTAAAGAAGAATGTTACGTGGGCATATTTCTCTGTTTCTGCTATACGTAATTGAGTATAACCTAAATTACTGATGTATTCCCCAAATGTATTTTTTAGATGTTCTTTCTTGAATGCTACATCAACATTTGGTAATGTTTCATCATATGGGGTCATACAAACAAAGCATAAATCCAAATCTTTTCTTGTTTCAAAATCATTAAATTCTGGATCAACTAATGTTCTGCTTATTTCTCTTGCTCTATCTGGTCTAAAGTTAAAGAATATTACAGAATCATGAGGCTCTATTTTTGCAACTGGTGTATCTCCATTGCATATTACAGTTGGCTCTATAAATTCATCAAAAATTTCTTTTTGGTATGATGCCTCTACTGCTTGTATTGCAGATGAAGCCTTGTTTCCAACTCCATTAACCATTGCATCATAAGCCTTTTGAACTCTTTGCCATCTCTTATCTCTATCCATTGCATAGAATCTTCCAGATATACTTGCAATTTTACCTATTCCTTTTTCTTTCATTTTTTCTTCTAGTTTTGTAATATATCCTTCACCTGAAGCTGGTGGAGTATCTCTACCATCCATAAAGCAGTGTACAAATACATTTTCAAAATCTTTTCTCTTTGCAAGTTCTAATAATCCATACAAATGGCGAATGTGGCTGTGTACACCACCATCTGATAATAAGCCCATTATATGCAATTTAGAATTATATTTTTTACAATTTTCTATTGCCTTATTAAATTCTGGAATACTGAAAAAATCTCCATCTTCTATTGATTTTGTTATTTTTGTTAACTCTTGATAAACAATTCTTCCAGCTCCAATGTTTGTATGTCCTACCTCTGAATTTCCCATTTGTCCTTCTGGTAGTCCAACACTCATTCCACTAGCAAAAATTCTTGTTGTTGGGCATGTTTTCATTAATTTGTCTATGTTTGGAGTATTGGCAAGCTTTACTGCATTTCCTTGCTCATTTTCATTTATTCCAAAACCATCTAATATCATTAGCATTGTCAATTTATCTTTCATTTTCTTATTCCATTTCCTTTCCAAAGGCACAGAGCTGTATTTTTTTCTATAAATCAGCTCCATGCTACACACTGTGTCTATTTATTGTAATTTACTATTTTTGCAAATTCGTCTACTTTTAAACTTGCTCCTCCAACTAGGGCTCCATCAATATCTGATGTTTCGAATAGTTCTTTTGCATTTGTTGATTTTACACTTCCACCATATTGAATAATTACATCTTCTGCAACATTTCCATATATTTCAGAAATCTTTTTTCTTATAGCTTTAATACTATTATTTGCATCTTCTGATGTAGCTGTTTTTCCAGTTCCAATTGCCCAAATTGGTTCATATGCTATTATAGTATTTTTTACTTGTTCTTCTGTAAGACCAGCTAGTGCTAATTCTACTTGCTTTGTTATAACTTCTTCAGTTTTGCCAGCTTCTCTTTGTTCTAAAGACTCTCCAACACAAACTATTGGTTTCAAATCATTTGCAAATGCAGATTTAATTTTCTTGTTTACAGTTTCATCTGTTTCTGCAAAATATGCACGTCTCTCAGAGTGGCCTATTATAACATATTCAACTCCTATGCTCTTTAGCATTTGTCCAGAAACTTCTCCTGTATATGCCCCCTTTTCTTCCCAGTGCATATTTTCTGCACCGATATGAATATTAGTGCCTTCTGTTGTATGCCATGCATAAAACAAATCTGTATATGGTACACATAATATAACTTCATTTTCAGAATCTTTTACAAGAGGAGCTAAACCTTCTATAAAATTTATTGTATCTGCTGGAAGCATATTCATTTTCCAGTTTCCTGCGATTACCTTTCTTCTCATAAACGCCCTCCTATTTATCTAATAAACATTCAACTCCTGGAAGTTTCTTTCCTTCTAAGAATTCAAGTGATGCTCCACCACCTGTTGAAATGTGTGTGAATTTATCTCCAATTCCTAGTTTTTCTATTGCAGCTGCTGAATCTCCTCCACCTATTACTGTTGTAACATTTTCTAGGTTTCCTAAGTATTCTGCTATTGCATTTGTTCCTATTGCAAATTGGTCAAATTCAAACAATCCTAAAGGTCCATTCCAGATAACAGTTTTTGCTTTTGATAATTCGTCTTGATACATCTTTATTGTTTCTGCACCAATGTCGAATCCTTCCCAACCATCTGGTATTTCTGTGTATTTAACAGTTTTACTTTCTGTGTCTTCTTTGAATTCTTTTCCTACTTTAGTATCTACAGGAAGCATCAATTTTACACCTTTTGCTTTAGCTTTTTCCATTAAACTTTTTGCTAAATCTAATTTATCTAATTCACAAATAGAATTTCCAACATTGTATCCCATTGATTTAAAGAATGTATAAGCCATTCCTCCACCAATCATTAATGTATCTACTTTTTCTAATAAACTATCGATAACACCAATTTTATCTGATACCTTTTTTCCTCCAAGTATTGCAACAAATGGTCTTTCTGGATTTTCTAGTGTTGTTCCTAAGAAGTTTAATTCTTTCTCCATTAAGAAACCTGCTACTGCTGGTAAATAGCTTGCTACTCCTGCTGTTGAAGCATGTGCTCTGTGAGCTGTTCCAAATGCATCATTTACATATATTTCAGCTAAACTTGCAAGTTCTTTTGCAAACTCTGCATCATTTGCTTCTTCTCTACTATCAAATCTAACATTTTCTAATAGAACAATTTCTCCATCTTTCATGTTTGCAGTTAATTCTTTAGCACTCTTTCCTATTATATCATTTGCAAGTTTTACTTCTTTACCTAATAATTTAGATAATTCTTTTGCAACTGGCTCTAAAGAAAAATCTTTATTTACTTGTCCCTTTGGTCTTCCTAAATGTGAGCAAAGAATTACTTTGCAATCATTATCTAATAAATATTTTATTGTTGGAAGGGCCCCAACTATTCTTCTATTATCTGTTATATTTTTATTTACATCTAAAGGAACGTTAAAATCACATCTTACTAAAACTTTCTTTCCTTTAACATCAATGTCTCTAACAGTCTTTTTATTCATGGTATATCTTCCTTTCTTAAATTGTAATAAAAGGGCTTGAATTAAGAAATGCCAAGCCCCAAAATTGTTATTATACTCTATTATTTATGATCAACTTTTGCCATGTATGCTGCTAAGTCTACTAATTTATGTGCATATCCCCACTCGTTGTCATACCAAGCTACTAATTTAACAAATGTGTCTGTAAGCATTATTCCAGCTTTGCTATCGAATATTGATGTATGTTCATCTCCTAAGAAGTCTGAAGATACAACATCTTCATCAACATATTCAACTATTCCTTTTAATTCTCCTTCTGCTGCTTTCTTCATTGCTGCACAGATTTCTTCGTATGTTGTAGGTCTTTCCAAATTACATGTTAAATCAACAACAGATACATCTATTGTTGGTACTCTGAATGCCATACCTGTTAATTTTCCATTTAATGCTGGAATAACTTTTCCAACTGCTTTAGCAGCTCCTGTTGATGATGGAATTATGTTTGCACTTGCAGCACGTCCACCTCTCCAATCTTTTTTAGAAGCTCCATCAACTGTTTTTTGTGTAGCTGTTGTGCTATGAACAGTTGTCATTAATCCTTCTTTTATTCCAAAGTTATCATTTATAACTTTTGCTAAAGGTGCTAAACAGTTTGTTGTACAAGATGCATTTGAAACTATGTTCATGCTTGGATCATATGTTTCATTATTTACACCCATTACAAACATTGGAGCATCTTTTGATGGTGCACTTATTACAACTTTTTTAGCTCCTGCATTTAAGTGAGCTTGTGCTTTTTCCATTGTTGTGAATACACCAGAACATTCTAGAACATATTCAACGCCTTCTTTAGCCCATGGAATATTGTTTGGATCCATTTCATTATATACATTTATTGATTTTCCATTTACAATTAATTTTCCTTCTTCTGATTTAACTTCTCCATCAAATCTTCCGTGTGCAGAATCATATTTTACCATGTAAGCCATGTAATCTGCTGCTATGAAAGGATCATTAATTGCAACTACCTCTACTTCACTATTTTTTAATGCAGCTTGGAATGCTAAGTTTCCTATTCTTCCAAAACCGTTAATACCAATTTTAACTGACATAAAAATTCCTCCTCTTTGATGTTTTTCATCATATATGTGGCTGTTTAAAACCACTTAATATTCTATACCAAAGACAAACAGTTTTCAAGTATTTTATATAGATTTTATAAATTTTCAAAATTAATTTTAGACGTTATTTTACATTTTGTTACATTTTTATGACATTTATATTGCAATTGCCTTTATTTTTTCTTTTTATGGTATAATTTGAGTGTATTTTTATATAATATTTTTTAAAGGAGGTTCAATTATGCAAAGACATATTGAATGTGATGTAGCAGTTGTTGGCGGTGGTGCAGCAGGTATAGCTGCAGCAATTGGAGCATCAAGAGCTGGTGCTAGAACAGTCTTAATCGAAAGAAATCCATATTTCGGTGGACAAGCTACAAATTCACAAGTTACTGCTTATTGTGGTTTTTTCACAAGAGGCGAAAACTATGATCAAGTTGTACAAGGAATTGGTGGAGAAGTTCTAAAAAAGTTAGAAGCCTATGGCACAAATATCCATCCAAGACCATCAAAATCAACTGGTAACGTTTCTGTATCTTTTAATCCAGAATACGTAAAATTGGTTATGGACCAAATGTTAAAAAAGAGTTCTGTAGAATATTTCTTACACGCTCAAATGTATGAAGTAGTAAACAATAATGGAATGATTGAAGAAATTAAATGTACAGATGATGAAGGAACATTCACAGTAAAAGCTAAGGCTTTTGTTGATGCTTCTGGAAATGCTAACTTAGTTCATTTTGCAGGAATAGCAACTAACTGGGGAGATGCTGAAGGAAAAGTTCAACAATCTTCATTACCATTTAGAATTGACAATATTCCAGCAAGAGAAATCTTGAAACCTGATATTGAAGCTGCTTTGAAAAAAGCAAAGGAGAATGGAATTGAAATTAAGAAGGAAACTGGATTAATAATTAAAATTCCAGACAAAACTTATGGATATTGTACAATTCCAAGCACAATAGTTCCTGCTCTTGACGCAGAAACACTTACAGAAACAGAAATGGAACTTCGTTCACAAGTTCACAATTATGCAATGGCATTTAAGAACTATCTAGACGGATTCCAAGACATGATTATTTCTTCTTCTGGACCAGCAGTTGGTATTCGTGAAGCTAGAAGAATAATTGGTGACAAAATGCTTAAAGGTGAAGAAATAATAATGGCACCAAAGAGTGATGATAGTATAGCAAGAGGCGCTTGGAGCCCAGAAATGCACAAGAGTAACACTTCTATAAAATACACTCATATTCCAGATAACGAGTACTTCTCTATTCCTTTAGGATGTCTAAAAGTTAAAGATGCTAAGAATTTATGGGCTGCTGGTAGAACAATTTCTACAGACTCATTAGCACTTGGTTCTGTACGTGTTATGGGAACAGGATTTGCTACTGGACAAGCAGCAGGTGTAGCAGCAGCTTTAACACTAGACAACACATCTTATGATGTAAAAGCTGTTCAAGAAGAACTTGTTAATCAAGGTGCTTTAATTTAGATTTTAATGTAATTATTTTTACTTAAAATAAATTTTTATATTGAGCCTATGGTTTTATAGGCTTTCCCTTAAAGGCCTAAATCTTATGAAAAAGGACTAAAATATGGAAAAAACAAAGAAAGAAAAAAAGCCTTTAATGACTAAAAATGAAAAAGAGTTTGTTTGCACTCTTTTTGCATTAATTATCATTGCTATATTTTTTATAGCAACACCTCCATCAGGTCTTAGCACCGATGGTATGAAAGTTCTTGGCGTATTCATATCTGTTTTATTCTTATGGATAACAGTTGGAATAGGCTGGCCAAGTTTATTATGTTTAGCAACGCTTGCTCTTGTTCCATCACTTGGAATGAAAACGACATTGCAAAATTCGTTTGGTAACGAGACATTCGCATTCTTGCTATTTACATTCATGTTCACATACGCATTTTCTCAAACAGGATATGTTAAGAAAATAGCTCTTGGATTTGTAACTAGTAAATTTGCAAGAAAAACACCTTGGAGATTTGCCTTCTGCTTCTTTGCAGCAGTTCTTGTAATTGGGTTATTCATGTCTCCAACAGTTTTATACTTTATAATATTACCTATTCTTGAAGAAATTTATAATGTATTAGGACTAAAAAAAGGTGATAAATACGCAAACATGCTTATGATGGGCTTAGTATTCTGTACAAGCTTATCTTCTGGTATGACACCAATAGCACACGTATTCCCTGTTCTTTCAATGGGAGTATTCAAATCTCTAACAGGATCTAGCATAAGCTATGGTCAATACATGCTTTATGCAATTCCAACAGGAATTATAATATTTGCATTGATGATGCTTGTATTCAAATTCTTAATGAGACCAAATACAAAGAAAATAAACCTAAAATCTAATGAATTTGATAAGATGAAAAAAGAAATTCCTAGTGCAAACCAAGGTGAAAAAATTATTCTTGGAACATTCCTTTTAGTAGTTGCATTGTGGGTTCTACCAAGCTTATTAAAAACAAGTTCAGTAAAATGGATTTCAACAGCATTTACTTGGATTAGCAGTTTAGGTACAGCTATGCCTCCACTATTTGGAATAATAGTTTTATCTATTTTGAAATACCAAGGAAAACCATTAATAAATATTAACGAATCTATGGTAAAAGGTGTATCTTGGCCAAGTATAATAATGGCATCTGCAACACTTGCTTTAGGTGCTGCAATGACAAATAAAGCAATAGGGCTTACAACATTCTTGTCTGCATCTATTGCACCAATTACAACTGGCTTATCACCAGTATTACTAATTTTGTTATTCTCATTGTGGGCTGGATTACAATCAAACGTATCTTCTCACATGGTTACAGCACAATTAGTTCCAACACTTGCTGTTCCAGTAGCACTAGCATCTGGTGGTGCATTAAATGCCGCAGCTATTACAGCTGTTATTGGTTTAATTGCTTCAACAGGTTCTGCTGCTCCACCTGCAATGCCTTACGTCGCAGTAGCTGGTTCTTCAGGTTGGTCTGATTCAACAAGTTTATTAAAATACGGATTCTTAATGATGTTTGTAATTATTTTAGTTGCATCATTTATTGGATATCCTTTGGCAAATTTAATAATGCCAATGTAATTAAACTGGCTCAATATAAAAAATTCCTCTGATTTTAATTAATCAGAGGTTTATTTTTATTTTAATTTTTTTATTGTTTCTGCATAATCTTTTGAATTTATTATAGCTGTTCCAGCCACTAATATATCTGCTCCAGCATCTATTATTTTTTTTGAGTTTTCCACTTTAATTCCACCATCTGCTTCAATTTCATAATCTAATTTGTGTTCTTCTCTGTAAGAATTAAGCTCTTTTATTTTTTCTATAGTTGGAAGAATTAACTCTTGTCCGCCCTTTCCCGGCTCAACTGTCATAACAAGTACTACATGCACATATGGTAAAAATTCTAATATTTCTTTTACATCAGTCTCTGGCTTTATAGAAATTCCTACTCTTCTTCCCTTTTCTTTAATATAATTTATCAAATTCATTACTTCTTCTTTATTTTTACAAGCTTCACAATGAAATGTAATTATGTTTGGATTAAATATCAAATAACTATCAACAAAGTTTTTTACGTCCTTTACCATTAAATGAATATCCAATGGAATTTTTGTAATATTATCCAAATATTCGCAATATTCTAGCATTAAATCGTGTGTGTCATTTTCTACAAACTCGCCATCCATAACATCTATATGAAAATAATTTGTGTTTGCATCTTCCAACTTATAAACAGTATCTATTATTTTTTCTTTTTTTACACTCAATAGAGATGTTGAAATATCTACCATTTGTGTTCCTCCTTGTCTTTTAATTCACTATATATTTTTACGTAATTATCATATCTAGACTTTGCTATTTTTCCTTGTTCAAGTTCTAACTTTATTCCACACTCATCTTCTTTAATGTGGCTACAGCCTATATATCTGCATTTATCAATACAATTTTTGAACTCTCTAAAATATTTATCTAATTCTCTATATGGAATTTCATACACGTCAAATGTCGAAAAACCAGGTGTATCTGCTATATATGTATCTGTATCAAGCTCATATAAACAAATATCTGTTGTGGTATTTTTTCCACGCTTATTCTTCTGGCTAATTTCTCCCTCTTGAGTTACGTTTTCTTTGAACAAGTCGTTTATAAGAGTTGACTTTCCAACTCCAGAATTTCCAGCAAATGCACTGATGTTATTCTTTAATTCTAATAAAATTTCTTCAACTCCAATGCCATTTTTTGCATCAGTTTGTATTACTTTATAGCCTATTTCTTCATATATTTTCTGAATATTTAAAAATTCATGTTTATCATCTAAATCAATTTTGTTTAGAACTATTACAGGCTTTATGTGTAAAAACTCTGCAAAAGCAAGCTGTTTATCTAATAACAACAAATCTGGCTTTGGATGCTTGCTAGACACCACAAATACAATTTGATTTATATTAGCAAGCTTCGGCCTTTTTATGTATGATACTCTTTCTTTCACACTTTCAATTACGGCCGTTTTTTTGTTTTCATCAACAATAGAAAATTCAGCTATATCTCCTACTACAGGAGTAAAGCTGTCATTCTTAAACTTTCCTCTAGCAGTAGCAATATAGTTGATATCTCCTAATTTTATTTTATATAAATTTGCTTTATTTTCTATAATTAATCCTTGCATTTATGCCTTCCTACTTTAAAATTACATTTATATTATACCAAATTTACAGTTGTTTTACAATGAAAATTTTACTGTATTTGCGAATACAAATATGCAATTTCTTCTCCGTCCCCAGAATGTACAAAAAACGGAGACGTGCATTTTTTGCTCCGTCCCCAATTTGTACTTTATTCAAATGTATATGAACTTGTTGTGTTTAGGTTTATGTCTTTTTGTGATTTTAATATGTCATCTACATATACTTTTACTGTTACTGTGCCTTTTCCACTTATTTTTGTTTGAATATTTGTTGAATTTAAGTCTACTTTCTTGTCATATACTTTGTCTTCTCCAACTTTTACTGTAAGTTTCTTTTCCTTTACTGTTGTCGAACTTGATGAACCTGTTGTATTTGTTGTGTTTGTGTTCTCTTTATCTGGTACCTCGTAACCACCTGTAAGCGATTTTACATTTATTGTTATTGTAGCTTCTTTTATTTCTGCTAATTTGTTTACTGTTATTGTTACTTCAGTTCCTTCGTCTATGTTTTCACCAGATTTTATGCTTTGTTCTAATACTTCTCCATTTTCTTTGTCTGTGTTTTCTTTGTATTCTACCTTTACTACTAAGTTTTTGGCTTCTAATGCTGATTTTGCATCCGCTTCTGTTTTTCCTAATACATTTGGCATTACTACTTGGTTTACACCTGTTCCAATGCTTACATGTATTTTTACTGTGTCACCTGCATTTGCTGTTGTGTTTGCATCTGTTTCTTGACTAATTACAATTCCTTCTTTTATTGTTTTACTTGTTTCTTCTATTTTTTCTGCTTTTAATTTATTCTTTTCTAATGCAGCAACTGCTTTTTCATATGTCATACCAGCAACTTTTGGAACTGTAGTCTGCTCTGTGCCTTTGCTTATTTTTACAGATACTTTGCTCTTTTCTTTTACTTTGTAATTGGCTGAATATACAGGATTTTGTTCAAAAACTTTTCCAGCCTCTACCTCAGAATTATAATCTTCTCCTGATTTTTCGTATACAAGTTTGTATTTTGCAAGTTCTGCCTTTGCTTCTGCCTCAGTCCTTCCAACTAAGTTTGGAATTTGAACGTCTTTTGCTGAATTTGCATTTAATATTGCAGATGTTATTGCTATACTTCCAGCAAATATTATTAAGCAAAGTACTATTATTGCCAAAACTTTTGCCTTTGGATGATTTTCAAAGAATATGGCAACTTTGTTTTTCTTCTTTTTGTTGCTATTTTTAGCATTTTTCGCCATATCATCTGTAATAGCATCCATTCTTCTTGTTAGGCCATCGTCTAAATCTTCTTCTTCAACAAATTCTCCATCTGGATTTTTTAAGGCTTGTGCTAAATCTCTTATCATAGCTGTTGCAGTTTGATATCTAGCCATTGGCTCTTTTTGCATAGCTTTTAAAATTATATCATTTACCGCCTTTGGAATGTTTGGATTTATTTCCATTGGTGGTACAGGATCCTCTTGCATATGTTTTAATGCAACAGAAACTGACGTATCTGCATCAAAAGGAACTTTTCCTGTAAGCATTTCGTACATTACAACACCTAAAGAGTAAATATCAGATTTAGCATCTGTATATCCTCCCTTTGCTTGCTCTGGTGAGAAATAGTGTACAGAACCAATAGTTGTTCCAAATGCAGTTATTGTTGAATTTGATACTGCCTTTGCTATTCCAAAATCTGTTACTTTTGCAACTCCATCTTCTGTAATTATTATATTGTGTGGTTTTATATCTCTATGAACAATGTTGTTTTTGTGAGCCATTTCTAAGGCTGATGCAATTTGTCCTGCAATATTTACAGACCATTTCCAAGGAAGTGCTCCTTCCTCGTTTATTATTTGTTTTAGAGTTTTTCCTCTTACCAATTCCATTACTATATAATAAATTCCGTCTTCATTCCCAACATCATATATTGAAACTATGTTAGCATGAGTAAGACTTGCCGCTGCTTGAGCCTCTGAATTAAATCTTTTTACAAATTCATCATCTGTGGTAAATTCATCTTTTAGTACTTTAACAGCAACATCTCTATTTAAAACCTTGTCTCTTGCAACATATACTGTTGCCATTCCCCCAACTCCAGTTTTACTTATAATTTCATATCTATTTGCTATTGTTCTTCCTATTATATCCATAAAATTTTCTCCCTATTACATTATAATAACAACAGTAATGTTGTCTAATCCGCCATTATCATTTGCTTGTTTAACTAAATTTTCTATAGCATTTTCTTTGTCTTGTTTAATTATTTCATATATGTTTTCTTCTCTAATCATATTTGTTAGACCATCTGAACACATTAAAATAATATCATCTTTAATAAATGTTTTAGTATATACGTCTGGCTCTACAGTTTGCACGCAACCTAGGGCTTTTGTAAGCATATTTTTCTTTGGGTGACTATATGCTTCTTCTTTGGTTATAGTTCCATCATCTACCAATGTTTGAACATAACTATGGTCTTTTGTAAGTCTTCTCATAAACTCTTTACGTATTCTATATACTCTGCTATCTCCAACATGACCTATATATATTCTACTATTATATATTAAGCAAACATCTAATGTAGTACCCATTCCTCTTAAATCTTCTTTACTTTGAGCTTTTTTATATACCACACTATTTGCATATTCAATAGCATCTTTTAGGAGTGCTTCTAGCTTTTCTTTGCTGTCTTTATTTTTTGCAAAATGCTTGTGTATGTAATCTTTTGCAGATTCTACAGCCATTCTACTTGCTACCTCTCCTGCATTATATCCGCCCATTCCATCTGCTAATATAAACAGTCTTATTTTATCTTCTGGTTTAGATACATAGTAGAAATCTTCGTTTGTTTTTCTTTCTCTTCCTATGTCTGATTTAGCAAAAACTTGCATATGTTCCCCTCCAGTCTTTCATATAGTATCATTCATTTTTGATTACTGCTCTTTTAAATTTTGTCTTCTTAGCTGTCCACAAGCTGCATCAATATCTGAGCCTAACTCTCTTCTAATTGTAGCAACAATTCCGTGGTCATTTAAATAATCTCTGAATTTTATAATATTTTCATTAGAACTCTTTGTAAATTTTCCATTTTCTATTTTATTTATTGGTATTAAATTTACATGGCATATCATTCCTCTTAGCAAATTTACTAATTCTTTTGCATCTTCTAAATTATCGTTATTATCTTTTGCAAGTGCATATTCAAAAGATATTCTTTTATTAGTAATTGCTATATAATCTCTGCATGCCTTCATAAGCTCTTTTATATTATAAGCATTGTTTACTGGCATCATGCTTGAACGCTTTTCATCATTGCTTGCATGTAAAGAAACTGACAATGTACATTGTATATTTTCGTTTGCCAAGTCGTAAATTCTTGGTACTAAACCACTTGTAGATACACTTATGTGTCTTGCTCCAATATTTAATCCTTTAGGATTATTTAATATTCTTATGGCCTTTATAACATTATCATAATTATCTAATGGTTCTCCAATTCCCATAAATACAACATTAGAGATTTTATCACCCGTATCTTGTTCAACAGCTAAAATTTGCTCAACTATTTCCCCTGCTGTCAAGCTTCTTATAAAAGGAATCCCTGTTGATGCACAGAACTTACAGCCCATTTTGCATCCAACTTGTGAAGATACACAAATTGATTTTCCATAGTGGTATTCCATAAGAACCGATTCAATTGCATTTCCATCTAATATATCAAATAGGTATTTCTTAGTTCCATCAGATGATTCTAATTTTTTTAATATATTGTAATTGCAAATTGTATAATTTTGTTTTAGTTTTTCTCTTAATTCTAATGAAAGATTTGTCATTTCATCAAAGCTTTTTACTTTTTCTTGATAAATCCATTTAAATATTTGCTCCGCTCTAAAACCTTTTTCTCCTATGCTTACAAGTTCATCTTTTAAATCTTGTAAATCATAATCTTTTATATTCTTCATTTTATTTTCCTTCTAAGCACATGATTAATTGAAAAAGAATTAATTTTTTTCAATTTTTCTCTTTTCTAAAATTTCTACAATAATATTTATACCACAATAAAGGGATTTTTTCAATAGTTTCTACTAATAGTTGCATTCCTTGCACTAATAAAATAAACCCAAACTGTTAAATATTTATCCAACAATTTAGGTTCATTCAATTATCATATTATTCTAACTATTAGCCACATTATTCTTTCTTTCTGTCTCTTCCATAAGTTCTCTATCTTGTTGCATAAGCTTAGAGAATTGACTCTCAACATTACCTATTGTATACTGAAATGCATCAGATAGTCTTACAAATTGTCTTCTAAATTCTTCTGAACCATCACACTCCAATTTTATTTGATCAACTGTTCTATCTATTTCTTGCATTATATCTTCTATTTCTTGAAAAATTTTCATAATATCATTGTTTATTTCTTCTACTTCTTTAGATATATATCTCATTCCTACATCATCATATACTTGTAATGCCTGTATTTTTTGTATACTCTCTTTTTGTGGTACAGCTACATTCTGCTTTATATCTACGTCAGAAACAGTGTTTGCTATCTCTTCAAACATATATGGAACTTCTCCAACTATTGCTTCTAGAAATAAGTTTAATTGTGGAGCTAATTCGTTAAATTTAGTTACCAATTCATTATATCTCTTCCCATACCAACAAATATGCATTTCGGAAATTTTTCTGTAAATTGCTAATAATTTATTATTTATTTCTATAGCCTGCCCTCTAATACTATTAGATTGATTAGGCATATTTTCATAATCAATTTTTATCTGGTTTTCCATCTTTTCTCCTTTTACTTGCTTTGTAAACATCTTCCTAATCTTATACTCATAATATCTGTTTTAGGATTCTTTACAAAATTCAAGTCCAATATTCCTTCTGATACAAGCCAAATAGCCTGTTGTTTATTAAAAGCTTTTACACTCTTTAATAACTCATTTAATTTTTTTTGCATTTCATCTACTTTAGTTTCATCAATGTTATCACTTTTGCTAGTATAAGCTTCTTGTGCCATTTCAAAAGCATTGTTTGATATGCTACGAATTGTTTCAAAACTTTCGTCTCTGATTAACATTTGTCTTTTTTGCTCTAATGGTAATTTAATTACATCATCAGTAACATATTTCAACAAAGATTCCATATCACTTTTATCATCAATATTAAAATTTTGATTTATTTTTTCTTCTGCTTCTACTTGTTTATATAAGTATTTTTCAAAAGCTTCTGTTAATCTTTTTTTGTCAAAAGCATCTTTAGTTGATTCTGAAAATTTTATTACAAATTTATCTATAATATCTTTAAAATTTTCCATTTTATAATCCTTTCATTTAATTTTATATATTCTTTACTTTTGCTATTTGACAATCTCTGTCAAAATTTCTAGTTACTGTATTTAACGCTTGAGTTCCACCCCTTTGGTTACCTGTATTAGAATCTTTCATCATTGCATCCAATGCATCATAGGCCTTTTCATTTCCAGATATTTCATTATATACATTTTTAAATAAATCTTTATTTTCACCAGTATATGTTTTCATTAATACTTCTTCTCCATTTACACCTGTATATTTTGTCATTGAATCTGTTATTTTTTGTAATGCATCAGTGCTAGGATTGTATGCGCAATCTTCCCATTTTTCGCCATTTATTTTCCTTGCAAAATATTCTGTTGCTGCCTCATCTATTCCATTATAGTTTCCCTTCCATGTTAATTTGTATGGTGAATCTTCATACTTTCCAGTATATAATACATTCTCTCCTGTCTCTGGATCTGTGTAATAATATCCTGCTGTCTGAGACATTGTACCTGTACCATGTCCACCAACTTCATGTATTATTACACTTGGATCATTAGCATACCCTTCTCTGATATACACCCTATCTTGAGCCCCATTATTATATGCAACAATTCCTTCGTTATATTCTCCTAATTGTCTAAAAAATTCTTCATCTGAAAGCACTACTGCTTTATCTATTTGCTCATTATACTTATTAATCAGATCTTTTTTTTGTTCTTCTGTATAACAATTGAATTTTTCAACATATTTAGCATATTTTTCTTTTGCATCTGTTTTTGCTTCTTCAAAAGTCATCTTTGAATCTTGTTCTGTACCATTTATAGTTGCAGCATTCGGAACTGCTTTTTTTCCCTGTGTTGGCAATGAATCTATTCCAATAAAGGTTAATGCAGATGCTATTGCGTTTTGTGCCACTTTCGCACCTGTTTCATTAAAGTATGTTTTTATTATTGCCTCAGACACAATGTTTGCTTCATATCTACCAATATTTCCAATTATGCCATTACCCATTTTAGCACCTATTATTGAGGTTGTACGTCTAACTACTAGTGGTCCCGCAATAGCACCTACTGTAGTAACAACACCAATTGCTGTATATATCTCATCATTAAGTCCATCTGATAAGTCTACTCCAATTGCATTTAGCAGATTATCTCCTACGGCAGATGTCCACTCTTTGAAATTGCTAGCTTCTGGTACATTAAATGCTGCTATTACTCTTTTAGTAACATCTATACCCTCTCTTAATAATTTAGTGGTAGCAACTATTGCAAATTGTGAGTCTTGAGAAGCTTGTGAGATTTGCTTTTGTTGACTAGTCATTGAAAATAATGTACCTCTTAAAGCTGCTGCTAAACCTCTTAGAGCTGCCGCAATTGCTTTTAAGTTTGCTGCTTCTGCTCTTAGAGTTGCTGCTCTTGCCATCGCAGCAGCATCAGCAGCTGTATCTGGAACCTGCTCATACTTTGTTACTGTATTTCCATCATCATCTGTTGTCTCATATGGTTCTGATTTATAATGTGGACAACTTGCCTCTTCTGCACTAGCATCTGCTTCACATTGTGCTGCTTTCGCATCATTTTCAGTTGCCTGTGCATCATAGCTTGAAGCATCAAAACTCATTTGACTAATCGTGTTCCCCAAACTTGTGATTATATCTGTGGCAACTTTCTCTACAAATTCAAACATAATTTCCTCCTTAGTTAGTGTATTTTTGTATTTGCTTTTTTAGTATTTGCATTGTCAATTATATCGTTTGTATTATTTATTAAACCTGTAAATAATACTCCCTTTAACTTATTTTGTCCATCTACATTTTTATATTTTGTTTTTAAGGAATTACTCACATTACCAGATACTCCAGTTGAGCCTGTCCACGTATTACTTGAGCTACCAGAACTACTGTTATTTGAGCTACTATCCCCACCAAATAATTGTTTAAAAAAATTTCCAATAAACCCCATAATAAAATACCTCCTAACTTTTATCCTTTTATAACATCATCTGTTAACATTTCTAACTCTTTTCTAAATTCTATAGAATAATTTGTTGTAAATTGACAATTTGCAACATCTTGTATGTATTTTTCGTAGGCCTGTTGATTATATGAAACTGTTGTATACCTTACTCCATTTTTTTCAAATATTTGTTGCATATATGTCATCGAAGGATCATTATAAAAAGCCATTCCGCCTATCAATTTGCTCACTGTTATTTCATCAAAATTCATAAACTTATTTAATATAATCCTTATTTTCTCATTGTTTATTGCATTCTTAGATTTTAGATTTGAAAGGAATTCTGTAAGTGGTTGAATGGTTAATATATCCATTGTTTGTACCAAATATACTTGCTCTGAATACGCAAAGTAATCAGCATCTGTAGAAAAATCTGTGTCTATAATTACAACCTGATGTTTCTTCAAAAGCGTCTCTAATATATTTTCAACTCTTGCACTATATTTATTCTTTCCTGGTACATCTGTATATACAGTTAGGTTATTTTCAATTTGTAATCCATTCAGTTTTCCTTCACTTAAATCCTTAAAACTGTTTCTAATACTAACTCTTATAGACTCTTTGTTTTGAGTATATATATAGTATGAATCTTTATTTTGCGTCATATCTAATATAGCCACATCAAAGTTTCTTCTTGCCATTATTCTTGCAATATTATTTACTAAAAAAGATGTGCCACTTTGACTAGCTCCGATAAAAGAAACTATCTTTTTATTTTCTTGTAATAATTCATTTATTGTAAGATTAGTATTACTTTTGTACGTGTTATCTACATTTAGTGTCTTCATTCAAAATTCCTTTCAAAACTAAAATTTATATTAATATTACTTCTGTTCCATTTCTTATTGTTGTATCCTTTAAAAATGAGTTCAAATCAAACTCTTGTGCACTGATTTTATCATATAGCGTAGGAAGCGCTTTAGGATCATAATCTCCCTCACTTAGTTCTGATATTGCTCTTGATAATAATATAATTATCTCATATATTTTTTTGTTAGAAGGAATCCATACATCATAGACTCCTTCCAACATAGGAACATAAACTTTTACTAAGACTTTATCCATTTTTTTCACCAGTATCTTTCATTCCTATTAATTTTATCAGCTTAGCTTCTTCTTGTTTTATTAAGTATCCGAAGCTTTCTCCACAGTTGTTTACTAAATTTCTAGTGCTTGTGTTCATTCTTATTAAGTATTGATCTGCAACACCATTGCCTACCCAAATTCCAGAATCTTTTGTGATATACGCTTTATACCAGTCATCATATTCATGGTTCTTTAATTTAAATACACTATCAACTACTATAAATGTATAATTCTTTAATTCTTCAGCTTTTCTAAGATCTGACAAAATTTCTTTTTCTATGTTTATTAAGAACTTATCAATTCCAACTATTATACATACATTGTATTTTGATTTACTTATATTGTTTTGTATTCTTAATGAATAGTTCTGATAGTCAAGTTTTATGTTTTTACTAGCAGTTTGTACAATTCCCTCTGCATCAAATACGGTTACATCAATGTCTTCTAGTAGTTTTAATTCCTCGTATAAATGTGTTACATATTCTGTAGCTACTTCTATATTTTTTGCTGAAATTAAATTTACTAAATTGCTCTTAAAATTATATATTGCTAAGTTCAAACTATCTTTGTAAATTCCAACTGGTAATTTATCCAAGCTTTTTACAAATTCTTTTATCTCTTCTACCTTTATTTGATCTGGTAAAACTGGAATAGGATCTGCCTTTTCGTCATATTTTTCATTTAATTGTTTTATCTTATCTCTTATAAATACATTCCATTTTTCTGGTTCGCATATACGAGCTGTTTGGAATTCATATATGTCACTATATTTTATCAATCCTCTTCCAAACATGTGAGCAGGTCTTTGTTTTCTAACTCCATCTATTATATTTAAATAATCATCTTCATTATTTAATTGTAATGCTATTTTTTGTTTAAAGTTTTGAGATAGTCTATATCTTACACTGTTATATGCACTTGCTGTAATTACAAATATGATTCCATATTTTATTCCCTCTCTACATAGAGTAAGCAATACATCGTCATATTTTTCTCCGAAGTTTTCCACAAATCCTTCATAATTGTTTATAATTATAAATACTTGTGGCATTTCAGCACCTGTATCATTTATATATAATTTTATATCACCATCATAGTTTGATAAAATTTCTGTTCTTCTTTTCATTTCTCTTTGTAGTATTTCGAACAATCTATTTATTTTTTCTGTATCTGTACTTAATACTACATCACCTATATGTGGTGCATCCTTAAAGATTTTCAAGGCTTCACTACCAAAGTCAATTAAATACATTTGAGCTTCCTTAACAGAGTATGTTGATATTATGTCATATACCATTGTGCTTATGAATGTTTCTTTACCACTCTCAGCATTTCCATAAACAATAACATTTCCCTGTTTCTTAAAGTCAATTTCAACTGGTCCTTGTCTTTGGTTATATGGATCATCATATTCTCCAACTACAGGTATTACTTCATTTTCTTTTTTCTGTATATTGTATTTTTTCTTAATGTTATCTAACATAATAACATTTGGTATATTATCCAACCATAATGGTTTAAGTTTAATGTTTTCATGTTTTCCAAGCTGATAAATATATTTTACAATGTTGGTTAACTGTTCACCATCTTTTCTTGTTGGAGACTTTAATGTATCATCTACTTTTTTTATTACAGAACCAATATTTGATACAAATTTCATTGAAGTATCTACTTTTTTCTTGATTATGTCTGATGGCTCATAACTTGCTCCAGCCCAAGCAGATTGTCCTAATGCAAAATATTCGTTATTACCAACTTGAATATAAAATTGTCCAACCCTCTTTAAATCTGCCGCATCTGGTCTTTTTATAACATCTATACTGTCTTGTCTGTCTTGTACTTTTAAACATATACCGAACCTACTATTACTACGAATTTGGTCATTTACAACGCCAGCCGGTTTTTGAGTTGCAAGTATTAAGTGTACTCCTAAACTACGTCCTATTCTCGCAACACTTATTAATTCATCCATAAAGTCAGGTTGTTGCTGTTTTAACTCTGCAAATTCATCACATATTATCAATAAGTGCGGTATTGGCTCTTTTACAATTCCATCATGGTATAATTTTTGATACTTGTATATATCAATAGTTCCTTCATCTGTTTTTTCTCTTGCCTGATTAAACTTTACTTGTCTTCTTCTTAGCTCACTCTGTATAGAAACTAAAGACCTTTGAAGTCCGGCTTTATCAATATTTGTTATGGTTCCAACTATATGAGGTAATTTCACATCACCTTTTTGGAACGCTCCTGCAAGGCCTCCACCTTTGTAATCTATTAATATCATAGATACATCATTTGGATGGTAGTTAACCGCAAGTGAAAGGATATATGTGATTATAAATTCACTCTTTCCGGATCCAGTACTTCCTGCTATTAATCCATGTGGTCCATGTGCCTTTTCATGAATATCTAACACAATTGGCATTCCATTAGTATCGATTCCTATTGGTGCTTGCAAAGATTTTGTAGAATCATTTGTCATCCATCTTTGTAATATATTTAACTGCTCAATTCTACCAGCATCATACATTTCCAAAAAAGTATACACCTCTGGTAATGCAAACTTTGATGTTGCATTAAGCTTAATTGGTATATTAGATAACCTTTGCCCAATATTTTCGAAAAAGAACGTGAAAGATGGATCAAAATAAAACTCTTTTTTTGTAGTCGATGTAATTTGATTTTCAAATAAGCTACCATTTGTTCCGTCTATACTAATAAACAGTTGACATTCATTTGGTAAATGTAACATATTATCTGTTAAACAGAACAATCCAAATCCTAAGTTCCTCTTTGCGTTTAAAATTTCTGTTATTATTTTAAGTCCTTCTATTTTTTGGTAATCATCTGTTATTATTAAATAATATGGTGCAAATGAACGGTAATCAAATTTGTCATCATACTTTCTTCTATTATTTAATTCAATTTCAAGATATCTTGAAATATCCTTCATGTCCTCATATTCGTCTGCCCAAAATCTAATTTGTTTTTGTTCATCCCACACATGTGGTAAGGTTTTCATGTTCTCCCATCTTATGGTTTTCTCTTTTTTTAATAAGAATACTAATTTTAAATCTGCATAACTATGCAACGCAATTAATTGCATAATTAAATTTTGTGCAAACTTTTCAGTTGTTCTATCATCATTTTCAATAATTGCAGCCGCAATATTTTTTGATGTAAGAGAAGCCGTGATTGGAACATTCTTTATCACCTTAGATTTTTTTGCTACAGAATTTATTAATTCTACTAGGTTATCTTCCTCCAAAGAAAATTCCTTATTAGGATACTCTATATCTGCCGCTATTGGCAAATTTCCAAGTCCTAACCTCACAGTAAGAAAATCATCGTCCTCTGTTCTTCTTTCCCATAGCCTAGATTCTCTATTTAGTATTATTCTAGCACATTCCTCAGCAGATAAATATTTTTCAAAAAGTATCTTCTTTTGTTTAAGCATTACATCGTCTATTTGTTGAATTTTTTTATTTATATATTCTTTATATTTTTTCTGACGTTTAGCTTCTTTCTTTATCTTCTTATTTTTCTCATACTTATTATTAAGTATTGGAAACAAAATCATACTAATTAACATTGAGACTGTCATTAACGCAGATAGTCCGGTACTTTTAAAAGATGCCGTTCCACTTGAAACATCGCTAATTGTTGAACTCATAGATAATACCATTACAATTCCCATAGCCAGACTTGGTCCTATTGTATATATTAATGGTTTTTCGTCTTTCTCTTGTTTTTGTGGTGGAGCATCTATTTTTATTTTTTCTTTTTCAATTTGATTAGTTATCCTTGGTGCTCTCGTAAAGTAATCCTTATCTGTAAAAAGTTGAACATCTTCATCTGTTACTTCACTACTTGTTATTATTCTGTTTTCTTTTTTTACAATTTCCAGTTTATTTAAATTATATGTTACTCTATTAAAAGGATTATTTATGAAAACATTGTTTCCAACAATTATAATCCTTAATCCCATTATAAATATAATATCACCATTAAATAGTAACTTTAATCTATTTGCCACTGGTAAATCATTTAGAAAAGTTCCATAACTTTCATCAAAATTTTCTACCATCAACTTTCCATTGCTGTAAAAAATTCTGGCTTGTTCTTGCTTTATTAAAGAATTATTATATATAATATCGCTATCTGCTTTTCTTCCAATTGTTATTTCTTGAAAATTTTTAGCATTTAACTGAATAAAATCTCTCTCATATGTCGGTTCACAAAGCAATATATACAGCATATTTGGATTACTCGCTAAAGAAATATAATATATGCCATTTTCTTGTAACTTTATCTCACTAAAAATATTTGCTTTGTTTTTTACTATTTTTGAGATATTCCATGAATTTATTGCTCTTGGATCCAAGATTTTTGCTTGTTCATTACTATATATGTTCCATTCATTATTTTTTCCAATAATGTTTACAAGTTTCTTTCCATCGTCACTATTTGTTATCCAATAATTACCTGTTTTTTCATGAGGTAATATTAATTTATACAAAACATTTTTTCCTATTAATGTGACTAGCATTTTTTTACACTTTCCTATTTATTTTCAAGTTCTTCTATTGCTTCTTTTAACTTTTTCTTGAACTCCTCTTCTTCTTCATCTACTAGTCCAATAAAATGTACTTCTTCTATTTGTGAATGATTGAATACATAGTTAGCCTCTGATGTTAGCATTCCCTCTGGGTATAGGCATCCACTGTAATCCCATATATTTTTTTGACCATTTTCACCTTGTTCCATTTGTAAAAATCCTGTTATCATTAATCTTTTTTGGCCATCTTTTAATCTTACTACACTTCCTATTGGTAAGAATTTTCCTTCCATATTATTTTCTCCCTTCATTTGTAATTAAACATATTATATATATGCTTTCTAAAACCAGTGTCGCTTTAGAAAGCACATATAGTGCTTTCTTTTTATTGTACTGTATTTGCTTTTTCTGTTGTTTCAATATCTTGTTGTGTTTGAGTCATTAATTTTGAAAATTCATTATTAATGTTGTCAAATGCCATTAATATGTCATTCTTTAATTTGTTGAATCTTGCTTTAAAGCTTTCAGAAGCTTCACTTTGCCATTCAACTCTGTTATATTCAGCTTCAATTTTATTCATTAATTCCTTTGATGCATCAAATTTTTCAGATACGCTTCTTTGTGTATTAGCAACTTCTGCTGTCATGAATCTCATTCCAACATCGTTTGTTATTGGTAAGTTTTCAATGTTATTGGCAGATGTTTCTTCTGCTGATGTAACATTTTGTCCTTTATCAGCTTGAGCATAGTTGTTAGCTATTGTTTCAACTGCAAATGGTATTTCTGTAACTACCAATTTTAGTAAATCATTTACTTGTGGTATTAATTCATTAAAATCTTTTACTAATTCATTGTATCTAACTCCATACCATGAATTATGCATTTCTCCTACGTTTGAGTATGCTGTTCTTAATTCATTATTTAATTCTAATGCATACTCTCTCATTGCTTTTGCTTGTCTTGGCATTGCCTCATAATCTACATGATCTATTTTTGCCATATTCTTTTCCTCCTTTAAGATTATCATTTTAGAATGATATTTTCAAAATCATAATAACAATACAAAATTTAAATGTCAATAGTTTTTTTATTTTTGTTTTTTTATTTTTTCCATATTCGTAAATTTATATTCAGCGGTCTTACAAAAAATATGATGTAAATTTTTAATAACCTTTACATCATATTTTCATTTATCTTTTAAATTCTTCTAATCTTTGCTCATATGCCTCCATTGTTTCTTTCTCAAAAGCTATTGTTGGCTTCTCTACTCCTAGCATTTGAATTAATTTCTTGGTAAACAATGGATTTAATATTAATATTGGTCCTATTAAATATGTTCCAATAAAGTTATTTTGTTTTATGCCTTCTAACTTGCTTTCTTTATTTAGCCCTATTCCTTTTTCTGCTTCTACAAAATAATTATTTTCATTATCTCCATATGTCATTGTAAATTGGCTCTTAAACCCTACTATTTCTATGTCTTCATATTTTCCTAAGAATATGCTGTTATGTCTGTGCATCATATCTCTTTTTGCATAGATATCAAATATTGAAAGTGCTTCTATCCTACTTCCATCTTCATTTTCTATGTATTTTCCAAATAACTCAACTGCATTTCCTGTTACTAAAAATACAACATTTTTCTTTATTAGTTCTTCTATTTTTTCTTTATATGGTCTTAACTTGCGTATTGCAACTTCTTGAATATTCTCTGGCATTGGCCCCATATATATCATTTCAATATCTTGTGTTACAAATGCAGGCTCAGAATTTATTTCTGTTTTTATTATTTCTGCATCTGGCAAACATTTTTTTAAATATTTTATATTGCTAATATCTCCAAATAAGTTACAAACTTCTGGATATAACATTTCTATTTTCATTCTTCAACCTTCTTTCCGAAAGTATCTTCCAATATTTTCTTAACTTCTTGATGAACTTCTTCTTTCTGTTTCATTGCATATAAATCGTACAAAACATAAACACTTTCTATATCTTTAGGCTTGAAATATTTTCTTACAGACTCAACTTCATCTCTATCTGCAAATATTTTTTCCATTGGTACTCCTGCCATTAAAAGTCTTACAATTGTGTCTTTAGACCTTTTACCACTTACTATTATTTGTTCAACATTGTCTCCATTTAAGAACTCATAATCTGTATCATAAAACCATGTTATAGTTTCATTATCTTCATGCAAGTCATCTAAAAATAAAATTATAGTTTTCTTTTCTGGTTGTTTTCTTACATAGTCAAATACTCTAGAACAAGCAATTGGGTTCTGTCCTTTCGCAAGGTGAAGTACAATTTTCTTTCCCGCAACCTCGTCTTGCGAAAATCTTGTATCTACTATCTTAGTTTTCTTAAGTGCATCATTTATTTTCTCATCACTTAATCCAACCTGTTTTAGAGCAACTATTGCGGATAACATATTATAAATGTTTATTATACCATCTGCTACCATTGAATAACTGTATTCTGTATTTTTATCATTGTCTTTTATTGTTACAAGTTTATTTTCAAAGTCAATTTTAGTTGTTTCATAATCTCTTTTTGGAGTTCCAAATCCACAATTTGGGCATTTCATTTTTCCAACATGATGATATCTATAATATTCATATTCTAACTTTGTACCACATTTTGGGCATAGTACCATGTCTTGAACAATGTTTTCACATTTTTCAGTATCAGTATCTAGTCTATCTATTCCAAAATAAATCTTCTTATTTTCACTGGCTAAATTTACACATATCGGATCGTCACCATTTGTAATTACTGTTGTAGCCTTTGGTATTGCATTGTTTATAATTCCAGCAATAAATGCGGTGTGTGCATTTCTTTTTAGTGAATCTCTCGAAAGATTGTTACATACTAGATATGTTGGAGTAATATATTTAAAAATATGTATTGTACTCCTCTCGTCCATCTCAAATACTGCAATATCTTTTGTATTTTTCCCTGTTATTGTGTTATTATTTACAAAGCTTGCTGCAATTCCAGTATTCATATTTGAACCATATCTATTATTAATAACTTTGTATCCATTATCTTCTAGCACATCATTAATCATGTTGGATACTGTTGTTTTTCCATTTGTTCCTGTAACTCCTATAATTACTGGTGGTTTATCTATTTGCTCTAGAAAGTTAGGGCATATTTTTAATGCTAAATTTCCTGGAAAGTATGATGCATTTCTTCTTAGCAATTTTAGAGATTTATTTGCACATTTTGCTAAAAACATTGCTGTATAAAATTTAAAAGTTTTCTTCATTTTTATTTGTTTCCTCCTTAATTTAGCTTTGAAAAGAATTAAACTTTGGCAAGGAAAATGAATTTCAAAGGCAAGGGCGCATACTTTTTGTATGTAACTGCATTTTTAATACAATTTATCGCAGACAAGTTTATAATTATTTTCAAAACTATTTACATTTTACCTTTATATGTTATATTTTTCAATATATTTTACAAAAAAATTTGGAGACTTAAGATATTCTCTTAAATCTCCTTTTTTTGAATACTTCTTTAATATAATTTTTCCAATATGTTTTGTATTTGCTTGCTCATAAATATTGCTCTCATATCATTTATTTCGTTGTATTCTTGTAATTTGCTTAATTTCTGCAATATGGCTTTTGTCTTTTGTTCTTGTTCTTTTTGCATAGCTTTTCTTATTTTTATTTCTTCATCTAGTTTTTTATTTATTTCTTCTAATATTACTGCAAGTGTTTCTTCATTTTTACTATGGGTAGAACTCATAATACCACCTGCTTTCTATATTAAATTATTTTTCAACAAATTCATCTATTTTAATGTGAACATCCTTAAGTTGCTTATCTTCTACTCTGCTTGGTGCATTCATCATTGCATCTCTTGCTTTCTTGTTCTTAGGAAATGCTATTACTTCTCTTATATTTTGAGTATTTGCAATTAACATTACCATTCTATCAAGTCCAGGAGCCGCACCTGCATGTGGAGGTGTTCCATATTTAAATGCCTTATATAATGCTCCAAATTTTTCTTCTACTGTTTTTTCTGAATATCCTGCTATCTCGAAAGCTTTTACCATCAGTTTAGGGTCATGGTTTCTAACTGCTCCAGAAGCCATTTCATATCCATTACATACTAAATCATATTGATATGCTAAAATATCTAATGGGTCTTTATTTTCTAATGCTTCCATTCCACCTTGTGGCATTGAGAATGGGTTATGATTAAAGTCAACTTTTTCTTCGTCTTCATTGTATTCATACATTGGAAAATCTACTATAAAGCAGAATCTGTATACATTCTTTTCTAGTAAATCTAGTCTATTTCCTAATTCTATTCTTACTTGACCTGCTATTTTTTGAGCTGTTTCTAATTTATCTGCTATAAAGAATATGCTATCTCCAGATTTTGCTCCGAGTTTTTCTTCTAATCCTTTTAAAATATCCTCTGTTATAAATTTAGCAATTCCACCTTGTGGAGCATTATTCTCATCTATTTTTGTCCATGCAAGACCTTTAGCCCCTTGTTCTTCAACTGCAAATTCTGTCATATTATCAAAGAATTTTCTTCCTTGAGCTGCACCGTTTGGAACAACTATTGCTTTTATTATCTTATCTTGGAATGCTTTAAATTCTGTTCCTGCAAATATTTTTGTTGCATCTTGTATTATTAATGGGTTTCTTAAGTCTGGTTTATCAATTCCGTACTTCTCCATTGCTTCTCTGTATGGTATACGTATAAATGGACCTTCGTCTACTTTCCAGTCTGTAAATTTCTTAAATACAGTTGGTACTAATTCTTCCATTACAGCAAGTACATCTTCTTGAGTAGCAAAAGCCATCTCAAAATCGACTTGGTAGAACTCCCCTGGTGCTCTATCTGCTCTTGGATCTTCATCTCTAAAACATGGAGCAATTTGGAAGTATTTATCAAATCCAGAAATCATAAGTAATTGTTTAAATTGTTGTGGAGCCTGTGGTAATGCATAGAACTCTCCTGGATGCAATCTGCTTGGAACTAAGAAGTCTCTAGCCCCTTCTGGTGATGAATTTGCAAGTATTGGAGTTTGGATTTCTGCAAATCCCATTTCATCCATCTTGTCTCTTATAGTTTTCATTATTTTAGAACGTAGCAATATGCTGTTATGTATTTTGTTGTTACGTAAGTCTAAAAATCTATATTCTAGTCTTAAATCTTCTCTTACAGCTTCAATATCAGCTTTCTCTGAATTTATTTCAAAAGGCAATGTTGATTCACATTCACCTAATAAAACAACTTTCTTTGCATCTATTTCAATTTCTCCAGTCGGAATCTTTGCATTTTTGTTAGATCTTTCAACAACTGTTCCTTCCACAGAAATAACGCATTCTGTGCATAAATTAGCTATTTGTGCCTTTAATTCTTCACTAGATACAACAATTTGAGTAATTCCATATTGGTCTCTTAAATCTATAAAAGTCATTCCTCCAAGATTTCTAATTCTTTGAATCCATCCTGCAAGTTTAACTTCTTGTCCAACATTTTGAATGTTTAACTCACCACAATTTTGTGTTCTATATACGTTTGACATTTACATTACATCCTTTTCATTAAAATTTATTTTATCCGTGCCATAATTTTACAACATTTTTCGGCAAAAGTCTATACTTACGATGTTGTAAATTAAAATAATTTGTAGAAAAAAGTAGTACAATTCTTATTGCACTACTTAAAATTTATTTTTTCATATATATTGAAAAAGTTTCATCATCATAAACCTTCTCATATTTTTCGTCTGCACTAATATATGTATTTATTATTTCACTGTTTTCAACAATTGCATAATCTATTCCATATTTTTCAAATGTTTCATTATAATTAACATTTCCTCTTGATGTTTCAAGCCAATCTTTCAATATTGTTACATTGTTAAATCCTTCTGTGTAAATTTCTGACCTTGAATCTACAAAAGCCTTTATTCCTGAGTATTCAATATAGCTTCCATAATTAAATCCATTATATATTTTCAAATTTTTATAATCTAAATTTTCTTTAATATACTTTACAGCTTCAACAGGATATTTCTTCTCATTTACATATTTTTCTCTTATTCTGGTAATCATATTACTCGAAAGACCAATCACAATTACTATTGTTGTACAGCCTAGTACCCAATTTTTAGAGAAAAAATTATTTACTTTTTCTAATATATTTTCTGTGTCATAGGTATCGAAGAAATTTGTTATTAGTCTTACAACCGGAATTGTTCCAATTAAATATAAAAATGCTTGGTTTCTCCTTGCCAAAATTGCCATAAAATATAATCCAAAGAACAATAAAACGTCACTTAATTTCATTTTTGATTTTGTTGCAAGCATTAATATATCAATAACTATAAGTCCTAATATCATTCCAATGGATGAGATTATATCAGTCTGTTGCAACTCTGAAATAAATGTAGAAGATATCCCACCAATTACTTTAAACATGTATGTATATGTGTATGTTCCAATCGGAGAAATAAAACTTCCTAATACAAAACATAAAATTGCTATAATCAACATTTTTATACTAATTGGCTCTAATATAATTTTTGATTTTTCTAGATTTTTATTTTTCATTATTTTGTGCATTATGGCCTCTGCTAAGTATGGTAACACAAGTATAATCGTCATGTACCAAACAGAAGCATGGAAATTTACAATTAATGCTGATATAACTAAAAATATAATATAATATCTTTTTTGTTTTGTACTAATCATTTTTTCAATGAAATATATTTCTAACAGTAGCAGTAAATATGAGATTATTTGACCACGTGCAGTAAATGCCCAATTCGACGTCATTAATAACATTGAAATTACTGTTGCAATAAACGAAAGTACTATATTATTCTTTTGTTTCAATAAAATATTGAATAGCGAAAATGCTGTTAAACATGCAATCAGTACTACAAAAGCATAAATTCCTGCAAAGCCAAAAGTGTTGTAAATAAATGCAATTGCCACATCAAAGGCCCATCTCAATTTATAAAACCCTAAATTCTCATGCCATGTAAGGTGATCTACATTATCGTATCCTTCTTGCAATATATGTTCACCTGTTGCAATAGTAAAAAATGTATCATTTTGCATTTCTTTTGTAACAGTCATCAAAATTATTACAATTAATAACATACTAAACACTATATACAATTTTTTATTTTTCATAATCTGTCCTCTCTTCGCCCAAAAAAGGGCGTCCCTATTGGGCGAATTTCTTATATTCTATCTTAAAACAACTTATTTTTCAATGTTTATTCATAATTTTCACATTCGATTACTTTTTTCCCTTGATTTTTTTGCCATTTACGCGTATAATTTCCTTATATTAATTTAGAGATGGGAGTGTTTCTTATGGAGAAAGTAACAATTAAAGATTTATATCGTAACACAGAAAATTACATTGACAAAACTGTTGAAGTTGCTGGCTGGGTTAGAACAGTTAGAGATTCAAAAGCTTTTGGATTTATAGAATTAAATGATGGTTCTTTTTTCAATAATTTGCAAATAGTTTTCAACGACAAATTAGCAAATTTTGAAGAAGTTCGTAAATTAACAATCAGTTCATCTATTATTGTAAACGGAAAAGTTGTAAAAACGGAGAATGCAAAGCAACCATTCGAAATTCATGCAGATAGTGTAGAAATATTCAATCTAGCAGATGCAGATTATCCATTACAAAAGAAAAGACATTCTTTTGAATATTTAAGAACTGTTGCACATTTGCGTCCAAGAACAAATACTTTTAATGCAGTATTTAGAATTAGAAGTGTCGCAGCATTTGCAATACACGAGTATTTTCAAAACAATGGATATGTATATGTTAATACTCCTATAATAACATGTGCCGACTGTGAAGGTTCAGCAGAAATGTTTAAACTTACTACACTAGATTTGGACAAGCCACTTCCTCAAAAAGATGGCAAAACAGATTTTAGTGAAGACTTATTCGGTAAAAAAGCTTACATTACAGGTTCTGGACAACTTCATGGCGAGACATTTGCAGAAGCATACGGAAAAATTTACACATTTGGGCCAACATTAAGAAGCGAAAATTCAAACACAAAAACACACGCCAACGAATTCTGGATGATTGAGCCAGAAATTGCATTCTGCGATTTGGAGCAATTAATGGACATAGAAGAAGATTGCTTAAAATTCGTAGTTTCTAGAGTTTTAGAAAAATGCCCAGAAGAAATGGAATTTTGTGATAAGTTTATCGAAAAAGGATTAATCGATAAGCTACACAAATTAGTTAATTCAAAATTTGTCAGAATTGACCACAAAGAAGCTATCGATATTTTAAAAAAAGCAGACAAAGAATGGGAATTTCAACCTGAATATGGCGAAGATTTAGCAAAAGAACATGAGAAATATTTAACAGAATATTTCAATGGACCAGTATTTGTAAAGAATTGGCCAAAAGACATAAAATCATATTACATGAAACTTAACCCAGATGGAGAAACTGTTGCAGGTGTTGACTTAGAAGTTCCAGGAGCAGGAGAAATTATGGGTGGTTCTCAAAGAGAGGAAAATTACGAAAAACTAGTAGCCCGTATGAAAGAGATGGGTATTGCAACAGAGCCATTATACTGGTATCTAGACTTACGTAGATATGGTTCAGTAATTCACTCTGGTTTTGGATTAGGCTTTGAAAGGCTTCTTATGTACATTACAGGAATCGAAAACATAAGAGATGTAATACCTTATCCAAGAACACCAAATAACTGTGATTTCTAATACGGTAAAAGAAGCATTATAGTGCTTCTTTTTGTTTGCAAAATTTGTATTTTTATTCATTATTTTGATATACGAATTTAATTGCTGGTTTCTGTTTTTTCATTTATAATATGAATGGCATAATAACTTTAAGTAAATAAATAGGGTTAGCTCAGGAGGTTAATATGTTTGATAACTCAACATATACTAAAGACACCCATTTGCTTAAACCTAAAAACGATTTTGTTTTTCAGTGTTTATTTTCGGCTAAAAATGAAGAAATCACAAAAGACTTTATTTCTGCTTTATTAAACGAAAAAATTGAAAGCATAAAAATAAACGATACAAAAGATTTGTATAGAGAATTACCTGATGACAAGTTCGGAATACTCGACTTAGAGGCTGAAGTCAATGGTATAGAAAAGGTTGATATAGAAGTTCAATTAATGAAACAAGATGATTTTATAGAACGACTTCTATTTTATTTTTCAAGACTATATGAAATGCAATTGCATAAAGGTGATAAATACCTCTCTGCTAAGAAAATAATTCTTATAGCCATTATCGACTTTGACCTTGATGTAACAAAAGCCGTAAAAGAGATGGAAACTCAGTTTAAACTTTTCGATAAAAAGCATTTTCTTGAATTGACAGACAAACTCGAAATAGATATAATAGAATTAAGAAAAGCAAGGGAAACATACATGAAGGACAAACAAAATTTAAAATCTCAATGGATCATGTTTGTTAATAACCCTGAAGACAAGGAGGTTTCTGAGATTATGGAAAGCAACAAATCTATAGAAAAAGCCGTAGTTACAGTAAAAGAAATGAGCCAAGATGAAAAATTAAAAAGAATTGCATTCTTACGTGAAAAATACGAAAGAGACCAAAAATCAATTTATCATACAGGCTTATCTGATGGCCAAAAACAGGAAGCAATAAAAATAATAAAAAACCTTATCAATCAAACTTTCTCAATAGCTCAAATAGCTTCAATTGTTGATATGTCTGAAGAAGAAGTTTGCAATATTATTAAATCTTTCAAAAAAATAAATTAGACTTTTAAAGAGCATTCAAATTTACTTGAATGCCCTTTGTTTTATTTATTAATTTTTTGTCTTACATATTCGTACAACATAATCCCAGTTGCAACAGATGCATTTAAACTTTCCGTCTTGCCCAGCATAGGTATTTTTACTCTGTTATCAGCTATTGCCTGTACTTCTTTTGAGACACCATTTGCCTCATTTCCAATTACAATTACTTTTTTATTGTATTCTATATCATAAACACTATCGTTTGTATCTAGCGAAGTTACAACAACCTTGAATTTATTTTTCTTTATTTCTTTAAGGGTTGCAACCAAATCATCAGTTTCTATTACTTTTACCCTTAATATTGCTCCCATGGTTGACCTTACAACTTTTGGATTATAGCTATCTGCAGTTGTTTTTGTAACTATTATCTGTTTTAAATTTACACTATCTGCAGTTCTTAAAATGGTTCCTAAATTTCCTGGGTCTTGTATTCCATCTAGTGCAAGGATTATATCTTGATCATATTGTATTTTTTCTGTTTTACTAGGCTTTTCTAAAACAGCAAGAATTCCCTGTGGAGCCACAACATCAGTCAAAAAGTTAAATACCTTTGCATTTACATATATGCAATCATATTTTGCAATTTCATATAAAAGTTTCTGTTCTATATCTCCGGTTTTTAAGCACTCTTCGCAAACAACAATCTTATCTATTTTAGCATTTGCTAAAATAGCCTCTTCAATCATCTTCACACCTTCGATTATATACAACCCAGCTTCATCTCTGTACTTTTTATCTTTTAACTTTTTAATATTTTTTACAGTTTCATTATCTTTACTAGTAATAATTTGCATGAGCTCTCCTTCCAGTTATTTCTGTATAGAAACACTAAGTAAAATTAACATTTCTTTGATTATTTCTATAATCTTCTTTTCGTCTTTTTCGTTTGTATTTAATGTTATGTATGGTTCAATTCCCTGTGAGAATCTTATTTTGGGTCCATATTTTGTTACTAATTTGTTTATCATGTCTCCGTTTATTTGAATGTTGTCTTTATCTAAGTAAAATACTACATTTTTGCCTTTTTGTGATAGTTTAAGCACATTTGCGTTTCTTGCAAGTATTTTTATTCTTGCAATTTCTATTAAATTTTCAACTTCTGTTGGCATTGTTCCATATCTGTCTATTATTTCATCTATAACGTCTTCTATATCTTTATTGTTTCTACACAATGCAATATCTTGATAGATTTCAATTTTTTGTGCGCTGTCTTCTATGTATGTTTCTGGAATATAGCTTGATAAATCGATATCTATTTGTACGTCTTTTTCTTCTTTTACCGGTGTTCCCTGCATCTCTCTTACGACTTCATCTAACAATTTACAGTATGTATCATATCCAACTTGCTCCATGTGTCCAGATTGAATTTCTCCAAGCATGCTTCCTGCACCTCTTATTTCCAAATCTCTCATGGCAATTTTAAATCCAGAACCAAATTCGGTAAATTCTTTTATTGCTTTCAATCTCTTGTCTGCAACTTCTGATAATAGTTTATCTCTTCTATATGTTACATATGCGTATCCTTGCCTGTCTGAACGGCCAACTCTTCCACGTATCTGATACAATTGAGCAAGTCCAAGTCTATCTGCATTTTCTACTATTATTGTGTTCGCATTTGGAATATCTATTCCAGATTCCAAAATTGTTGTACAAACAAGTACATCTGTTTTATGCTCAATGAAGTCCTGCATTATACTTTCAATCTCTGCTCCAGTCATTTTGCCATGCGCAAATTCAACTCTCGCCTCTGGAACTAATTTTGAAATTTCGTCTGCTTTTCTTATTATTTTTTCAACATTATTGAACAGATAGAATACTTGACCATTTCTTTCAAGTTCTCTTGTTATTGCTTCTTTAATAACTTCATCATCATACTCTAACACATAAGTTTGAACAGGTTTCCTGTTTTGAGGTGGCTCATAGATTACAGACATATCTCTTACACCAACAATCGACATATGCAGTGTTCTTGGAATTGGTGTTGCTGTCATTGTAAGTACATCTATGTTTTCTTTTAGCTTTTTTATCTTTTCTTTATCCTTTACACCAAATCTGTGTTCCTCGTCTATAATTAGCAAGCCTAAGTCTTTAAATTCCACATCTTTACTTAAAAGTCTATGTGTTCCAACTACTACATCTACTTCTCCTAGTTTTAGTTTTTTTATTACCTCATCTTGCTCTTTTTTAGTTCTAAATCTGTTTAGCAATTCAACTTTTATTGCAAACTCTTCCATTCTTGTCTTAAACTCTTCATACTGCTGATTTGCAAGAATTGTTGTTGGAACTAAATATGCAACTTGCTTTTGATCCATTACAGCCTTAAATGCTGCACGGATTGCAACTTCTGTTTTTCCATAACCAACATCTCCACAAAGTAGTCTATCCATTGGTTTATTCGACTCCATATCTTTTTTCACTTCTGCAATACATCTTAATTGGTCATCTGTTTCTTGATATGGAAAACTATCTTCAAATTGTTTTTGCCACGGCGTATCTTTAGAAAACATAAAGCCCTGAGCCTTTTGTCTTCTGGCATACAATTCAATTAAGTCTCTAGCGACTTCTTTTAAATTGTTCTTTACTCTTGCCTTAGTGTTTTCCCACTCTTTGCTTCCAAGCTTATTAAGTTTAGGCTCTCCATCGCCCCCACCAACATATTTTCTAATGTTATCAAGCATATCTGTTGGCACATACAAAACATCATCGTTTTTATACTTAACCTTTATATAATCTTTTGTAATTCCATCTGCTGTTGTAATAGTATTTACACCAATATAAATTCCTATTCCTTGTGTCTTGTGAACAACATAATCTCCAGCTCTTAAATCTGCAAAAACGACCTTTTCTCCCTGTTTGAAAGAATCTGTATGCTTTTTCTTTTTCGGTTCACTCGCAATAAAATCTTCGCCCGTAATTACCATTACATTTGTCTCGTAATTTTCAAAACCAGACGACAGGCTTCCATTTGATATGATTACCGTTTTATTTTTAAAATATTCCTCAATTGAATTTTTATAAATTTTCTCTTGTGAATCTTCTAATTTTTCTAAGTATTTATACTTTATTTCTTCTGGTTCTAATAAAGCCTCAATTTTCTTGCTTCCAGCCTCATTTCCAGCAAGTACTATAACTCTCTTATTTTCGTCTAGTGCTTTCTTTATTTCTGTGGTTAAAATGTTCAATTCACTCTTGAAAAAGTGCATATCTCTGTATTTAAAATTAAATACATTTGCAGAAAATTTTGTAGTATTCTTATCACTTAATAAGTCTGTTTCGTACAGATATATCAACTGATTTTCCACATTTTCCACATCAAATTTTGCAATATTTTTTATAGAATCTGGAACAATTCTATCTTTTTCTAGCAAAGTTTCAATAAGTTGATTATTGTCATTAATTATATTTTCTTGTCTTACATTTATTTTCTCAATATCATCTAAGCATATTAAATAATCTTCTCCAATGTATTTCATAAAAGACGATTGCTTATCATAAAACTCATTAAAATATTTATCGACTTTGCTTATATAATCTCCATTTCTTATAAGCTCTATGTCTTCTGTTATATTTTTAGCGTTTTCTTCACTCGCATTCTCTTTTTTATTCTCAATTTGTTTGCAGATTTCATCGATATTTTTCGTTACAATAAGCTCATGTGATGGATAAATTCTAGCTTCTTCAATCATCTTATTAGAACGTTGAGAAGTTATACTAAAGCTTCTAATTGAATCGACTTCGTCACCCCAAAATTCAATTCTTACACCCTGTGTGTTAGTAGTTCCAATATCTAAAATTCCGCCTCTTACACTAAACTGACCTTTTCCATCAACTATATCTGCCCTTTCATATCCAAGGTGAATCAAGCTTTGCTTTAATTCTTCCAAATTGAAACACTTACCAACCTTAAATTCTAATAATGCTTTATACACTTCTTCTTTCGAAATCATCTTTTGCATCATTGCTTCTATAGTTGTAATTACAATTAGTCTATTTTCGTTCTTTTTAGCAGATCTTTCTTGTTCAAAAATTTTATTTAATGTTTCTATTCTTTCATATGGCAAATCTTTACTCTCTGCCACGTAGTCATATGAAGCTATTTCTCTCTTTGGAAAATATACAACATTGCCAGAAAAATATTTTAAATCTTTATATATTTTTTTAGCCTGCAACTCATTATAAGTTACTATGCAAATATTTCTATCTGCAAACTCTTTCGTAGCCTCTAATAATTGTATTTTTCCAACGCTAGATAAGCCCGATAATACTATCGGACTTATTTTTTTATTTATATCTGATACATACTCTTTAAACTTTTTCAAGTTTTCAAGCTCTTTAATTAGAATATTCATTACTATTCCTCTTACATATTTTCTAGATATTTAATATAAATTTTTGCACAACATTCACAGTCAAATTCTGCCCTATGGAACCCATCTTCTTGAATTCCAATATATCTTGCTACTGTATTTAGCTTATGGTTTGGCAAGTTTGGCAACATTTTTCTGCTAAGTGCAACCGTATCTATAACCTTATTTTTAGAAAAGCTCTTGTTTGAATTGTTTTGTAAAAAGCTAACATCAAAATTAGCATTATGTGCAACGATAATATGATTACCAATAAACTCTACAAGTTTAGGCATTACCTCTTCAATTTGTGGAGCATTCTCTAACATTTTATTAGTAATTCCAGTCAAATTTGTTATAATATTTGAAACTTCTTTCTTAGGCTTTACAAGTGTAGAAAAATTGTCTATCTTTTTTGCACCCTCATACTTAATTGCACTAATTTCAATAAGCTCATTATATACAGGCGAAAGTCCTGTAGTTTCAACATCAATTGCAACAAATTTTACTTCTTTCTTTCGTTTATTTATTTCAATTCTTTTGTTGTCATCTAAAATTGATATTTGTTCCATAGTGCTTTTCTAAATTTCTCCCTTTTTTATTTTTTCTAAAGCAATCGCAATTTGGTCTGGGCAAGAAGTTCCCTTTCTGCCACATTCAATTCCTTTTAATTTTGCAATTACATCATCAATGGTCATTCCCTTTACAAGGCTTGCAATTCCTTGCAAATTTCCGTTACAACCATTTATTACTTTTAAGTTCTTTATAATATTATTCTCAACTTCTACAATTATTTCTGTAGAACATACTCCTTGTGGTTTATATCTATGTTCCATTTAAAAGTTCATTCCTTTCATTTTATATTATCCCTATATTATTTCAACTTTTATATCTATATTTTTACTATACAATAATACAACAAAATTAGGAAAAAATCAAGAAAATAGCGAACTAAAATTTGCATTTTATGTAAATTTGTGCTATAATATACCTAATCGAGAGTTACCCAAACCTCGTATAAAATATTTTATTTGGAGGGCCTTATTATGGCTGAAGTAAGCGTAAAGAATGGTTTTGAGACCATAGCCACAATTTCCAAAATGTGTGGCTCCAAACGGCAGATAATCCTGCGGGGTTCTTGCCCTTTGCTGCAAAATCCCTACATTTCGTACGGTGACCGAGTTCTACTTGATCTCCGGATTGGATTGACCGACGAAGAAACAAGCATGCCCCTTGCAGAGCTGGAGCAAAAGTTCAGTCATCTGCATCTAGTCAAGTTTCCCTCTGGCCAGACCGAGTGCCTAAAGAGCCAGTTCAATGGAAAAACATTTTTGATGTTCTACTACCATGTGTACAACATGGATGAGGGCATCAGTCTTTACCAAAAGCTTAAGGAGGAATACTTCGACAAAAAGTAATCCCTAAACCTCCCCCCGGACCACGCCTGTGGGCTGGGGGCCTTTTTTGTGTTTATTTGCATTTTATGTAAATATGTATTATAATATATATAATCGGAACCTTGATTCCGTCCACATAAAGAAAGGAGACCAACATGGTCGAAATGTTGCATGCGGATTTGTCCGCACGGAAGAAGATAAACGGGATAACGAGGTGCATTATGCTTTACAAAAACAAGCCGCACCCCGCGGATGCATTCATAAATGGCGATGATGCCATGAACCTGCTGCTCTTCGTCCAAATCATGGATGACGAGCGTGCGCAATCCAGAGCAGGCTTGCGCTTCCGTCGCAAAGTGAGCAAACTGTTCACCGAGCATTGGGACAACATTACCGCAGATTACCGTATCGTCCACATGGACGATGGTAAGAACTACTTACGTGCAGAATTCCACTGCCGTACCCGTTCGAGCGGTAAGACATTGTACCACCGCATCTGTCAGGAGTTATTCGAATAACTTCTAGCAGAATCCTTTTCATCCCCCAACTCGCATTTGCGAGCCGGGGGATTTTTAATAATTATATTAACTTGAACTAAAAAAGTTATCATTCATATTTTATTTTTCTCTCAGTTTATTCACAATTTTTATTAAATTTTCTACAAGATAATCTATATCTTCTTTTGTATTTTCATCCCCTAAAGTTATTCTTATTGTTCCCTCTAGCCATTCTTTATCTAATCCTATAGCCCTTAATACATGAGACGGAGTTGCAGTTCCAGATGAACAAGCAGAACCACCAGAAGCACATATTCCAACTTCATCAAGTTTCATTAAAATATCACTTGAATCGCAGCCTTTAAACGAAACATTTATATTTCCTGGTAGTCTATTTGTTAAATCTCCGTTTATTTTTATATCTTTAATATTCTCTATTAATCTTGATATACAATATTGTCTTAGAGCCAATAATTTTTTATTATATCTGTCTATATTGTATGTTGCAATCTCTATTGCTTTTCCTAATCCTACTATTCCAGCAACATTTTCTGTTCCAGACCTTTTATTTTTTTCTTGATGGCCACCATCTTGTATTCTTTCAAAATTTATACCTTTTCTTACATATAATGCTCCAACACCTTTTGGGCCATAAAATTTATGTGCAGACATCGAAAGCATATCTACATTCATACTCTGAACATCTATTTTTATGTTTCCAACTGCTTGAACTGCATCTGTATGAAACACTATATTATTACAATGTGCTATTCTTCCAATTTCTTGTATATTCTGTATAGTTCCTAGCTCATTATTTGCCATCATAATGCTAATTAAAATCGTATCATTACATATGTTACGTTTTAACTGATTAATGTCTATAAAGCCATTCTCGTCGACATTTAGATATGTTACTCTAAAACCTTTGTGCTCTAAATTTTTACACGTATTTAAAACCGCTGGGTGTTCAATTTTAGATGTTATTATGTGGTTCCCTCTGCATCTATTTGCATATGCAAATCCTTTAATTGCTAAATTATCACTTTCACTTCCACAAGAAGTAAAATATACTTCCTCTTCACAACAATTTATTGCTCTTGCAACTTTTCGTCTAGCACACTCTATAGCTCTTTTTGCCTCACGGCCTATATAATATAAAGATGATGGATTACCATACTCTAAATTAAAATATGGTATCATCTCATTTAAAACTTCTCTCTTTACTGCAGTTGTTGCAGAATGGTCAAAATAAATCTCCTTCAAAAAATCACTTCCTATTCAATATATTATATTCAAACATAAAAAAACGGTGCTGGCTTTTAACCAACACCGTTTCCTTATTTTGTAGATGAATCTTTCCATCTATCTACTTTAATATCTCTATATGTGTCCATTACATCTCTATACTTTGAATATTCATCTTCCCATATTATTGAAGGAATCTTTTCAAATGCATTAGACATTTTTTCTGTTTCTTGTAAGAAAATTATTTTTTCTTGTGGCGACATTTTGTTGTACTTTTTTGAGAATAGATATAGTTTATCTAATTCTTCGTTTGCTTTTATAAATGACCAAAAGTCTTTTACTTCAATTCCGGCCATATTAATCTGCATTATAGCAACCATAATCAATGTTATAATTATGAATATTAATATTCCAATAACAACAATTGCCTCCATTTTTTCTACCTTCCTTACTTTTCAAGACTATTCTTCATTAAATATTGCCTCGAATTCTTCTCCTGTAATTTTCTCTTTTTCTAATAATACTTTTGCTACTGCGTGTAATTTGTCTTCATGTGTTTTTAATATTTCTTTTGCACTATTGTAGCATGTATCTAGAATTCTCTTCATTTCTTCATCTATTATTCCAGCTGTTTCTTCAGAATATGTTTTTTCCTGTGCGAAATCTCTTCCTAAGAATACTTCGTTTTGGTCTGAACCCAAAGTAATTGTTCCTACTCTTTGGCTCATTCCATATTTTGTTACCATTGAATTTGCAATTTTTGTAGCTCTTTCAATATCATTGCTTGCACCAGTTGATATATCGTCTAATATCAATTCTTCTGAAGCTCTACCACCTAATAATGATATTATTTGTTCAATCATTTCTGTTTTAGACATAAATGATTTATCTTCTGTTGGTTGATACATTGTGTATCCACCAGCCATTCCTCTTGGAACTATTGATATTTCGTGTACTGCATCTTGTGTTGGTAAGAATTTACTTACTACTGCATGGCCAGCCTCATGATATGCTACAAGCTTCTTCTCTTTTTCGCTTCTTACTCTTGTTGTTTTTTCTGGTCCCATTGTAACTTTAACCATTGCATCTTCAATTTCTTTTTCATGAATTTCTTTTAAATTTCTTCTTGCTGCAAGTAATGCTGCTTCATTTAATACATTTTCTAAATCAGCACCAGAGAATCCAGCAGTATTTTTTGCAACTATTTTTAAGTCTATGTCATCTGCTAATTTCTTTTTTCTCGCATGAACTTCTAATATTTGCTCTCTTGCTCTAACATCTGGAAGTCCGACTACTATTTGTCTGTCAAATCTTCCTGGTCTTAATAAAGCTTTATCTAATACATCAGGTCTGTTTGTTGCTGCTAAAACTATAACGCCTTCGTTTGCAGCAAATCCATCCATTTCAACCAACAATTGGTTTAATGTTTGCTCTCTTTCATCGTGTCCTCCTCCAAGGCCTGCACCTCTTTGACGACCAACTGCATCAATTTCATCTATGAATACAATACAAGGAGCTTTTTTCTTTGCTTCTTCAAATAAATCTCTTACACGTGATGCACCAACACCAACAAACATTTCTACGAAGTCTGAACCACTTATTATAAAGAATGGAACTCCTGCTTCGCCTGCAACTGCTTTTGCAAGTAATGTTTTACCAGTTCCTGGTTGACCTACTAATAAAACACCCTTTGGAATATGTGCTCCCATCTCTGTAAACTTTGTAGGATTCTTTAAAAATTCTACTATTTCTTCTAATTCTTCTTTTTCTTCATCAACACCAGCAACATCATCAAATGTAACTCTGTTTTTGTCTGTTGGGTTTAATACTCTAGCTTTGCTCTTTCCAAATGTCATTGTTTTATTTCCATTTTGGCTATTTGCTCCACTCATTAATACAAACCAGAAAATAAAGAATATTACTATAATTCCTATTGGAGTTAAATATGCTAAGAAAATTCCCCATGCAGACTCAGATTTTTCAGTTACTGTTATGCTAGCTGATTTCATATTGTCTTGTAAATTTTCCATCAAGTTATCTACACTTGGCACATTAACTTTTTTCTCTATATTATCATTTTTTAGCTTTACTGTTGCAGAAGCACCGCCTGCATCTAGCTCAATCTTTTCTACTTGACCGGCGTCAATCTTTGCAATCAAGTCTGAATATGAAAGTTTTGTATTTGAATTTTCTAATATTGTTGATATTGCTACCACCAAAATTACGCCAATTATTAGCCAAACAGCTAATGTTTTTAAACTATTTTTCAAAATATTTCCTCCTTTTGTTTGATACTATAAATATAATTTTTTGTTATATTTATTATTACTTTTTCCTTTCAGATATTTTGCAATATATCACATTTAAGCCATTATTTCAATACTTTCAGGCAAAGTTTATTATTACAAAATTGTTAAATTTTCGTAAATCTTACGGAAATAAGAATATTTATATTGACTATGAACAAACTTATATTTTTTAAGTTTCAACACATCGTTCTTGGTCGGAGCTCCTTCGGACTCCTCAAAATGTGAGCTCGGGTTTTACTTTTTTTAAATATAAGTTCGCTCCAGTCATTAATACGATAATTTTTCAAAGCTTACTTTCCCGCCTTTTACGGATATTTTATAATATTTATTCGGCATCAAAAATTTATTTCCTATATTATTTCCACATAATTTTATAATATCCTCTACATGTTTCTTTTCTATTCCATTCGATGTTCCGAATAATATTTTTGTAGTTTGCATTATTATTCTTGTTTTTATTACATATTCAAGTTTATTAAACTCTTTTAAGCCTAAAACTATTTTTGTTTTTTCTTGTTCTATTAAAATCTCTGTAAATGCTTTCTCCGTAGCATTTTGCATGTAATCTTCTTCATCTAAAACAAGTTCAGAAAGTCTATCTAATGTTTCTATTATATTTGGATTAAATTTCTTTTGAATATATGGAATAAGTTCATTTCTTATTCTATTTCTTGTGTAAGTATTATCTTTGTTTGTTTTGTCAAATTTAGGTTGTAAATTTTTTTCTTCACAATAATTTTCAATATCGGCTCTATCGCATTTTATTAGAGGCCTTATAAATTTTCCTTCTCTATATGGTTTTATGCCTCCTAGTCCAGAAATTCCACTTCCTCTTAAAAGGTGCATCAATACTGTTTCTGCATTGTCGTTAAGGTTATGGGCAATTGCAATTTTATTTGCACCAACCTTTTCTGATATTTCATCAAAAAATGCATATCTTTCACGTCTTCCACATTCTTCTGTACCAATCTTTAATTCTGTTGATTTTTTCAAAATATCAATAAATTTCACATAGCATTCAATTTCTTTATTCTTACAATATTCTTGCACATATACTGTTTCAGATTTAGCCTCTTCCCTTATCATGTGGTTTAAATGTGCAACTACTATCTTTTTTATTTGTAATTCTTGCTTTAATTCTATCAGGTTATCCAATAGACACATCGAGTCTGGTCCACCAGAAACAGCCACTATAATAGTATCGTTTGGTTCTATTAAATTATACTTTTTTATTGTATTTAATATTGTTTCTTTTACCATATAATATTTCATTCCTCACTTTTTACAAGCTGTATATTATTATAATTTATAGCTAAAAAAATTTACTCTCTATATTTATCCAGGTTAGCAAATTTAGTATATTGTCCAAGCCATGCTAGGTCAACAGTTCCAGTAGAACCAGCTCTTTGCTTTGCTATTATTACTTCTGCTTGATTTTTCTTTTCTGAATCTTCATTATAATAGTCGTCTCTATACAAGAACATAACTATATCAGCGTCCTGCTCGATAGAACCAGATTCACGCAAGTCTGAAAGCATAGGTCTATGGTCAGGTCTTGCTTCAACGGCTCTAGATAGCTGTGAAAGTGCAATTACTGGTACTTCAATTTCTTTTGCAAGAATTTTTAAAGATCTACTTATCTCAGCAATTTCTTGCTCTCTGCTCGACGTTTTACCACTTCCTTGAACAAGTTGCAAATAGTCGATTATTACTAATCCTATATTCTTTTCTAATTTTAATTTTCTACATTTTGCACGTATTTCCATTACAGAGATACCTGCTGTATCATCTATAAAAATTTGTGCTTGTGATAGTTCCCCAGATGTTTCTGCAAGCTTACTTAGGTCTTCATCTGTTAATTCACCAGTTCTTACAGCATTACTATCAACTAATGCTTCGCTACACAAAATTCTGTTAGCAACTTGATCTTTCGCCATTTCCAAGCTGAATATAGCAACCGGAATGTTTGCCCTTGTGGCAGCATATGCACCAATATTTAAGGCAAATGCGGATTTTCCCATTGCGGGTCTAGCAGCAATTAATATAAACTCAGAGCCGTGAAGTCCGGCAGTCATTCTGTCTAAGTCAATAAATCCTGTTGGTACACCAGTTACATGTTGTTTCTGATTATATAATTCTTCTAACTTAGCAAAAGATTCAACTAAAACGTCTTTAATTGGAGTGTAACCCTTCTGGCTCTTTTTTTGCATAACGTCAAAAATTTTCTTTTCTGCCAAATCCATAACCCTTTCCGGTTCTTCTGTTGGTTCATACCCCATATTTAGAATTTCATTTGCAGTTTTTATTAAATTTCTAAGCATAGCCTTTTCTTCTACTATTTTTATGTATCTATCAACATTTGCCGTAGTTGGAACTTTATCTGGAAGAACAGCAATATATTCTAGTCCTCCAACGGCTTCTAACTTGTTCATAGAAGAAAGCTCTGCCTTTAGAGTTATAATGTCTATAGGCTCTGCCCTATTATAAATATTCAAAATAGCTTCATAAATTATTTTATTGTCTTCTCTATAAAAATCTTCTGGTTTTAATGTTTCAATAGCTGAACTAACTGCATCTTGGTCTGTAAGCATACTTCCAATTACAGCTTGCTCTGCTTCTATATCCTGTGGTGGCACTTTACCTAAATCCATTACAATCTTCCTTTCATAGTTTATTTTTTATTTAAATTAGTAGTTGGAAAAGAATTAAATTTTGGAAAGAAAAAATGAATTTACAAAGCAATGGCGCATACTTGCTGTATGTAACCGCATTGTAAATGAGATTTGACGTAGCCAAAATTGTAATTATTTTTCAACGTTACTCTGCGATAATATCAACCTTTAACTTCCCCATAACACCTTCATACAATTTAACATCAACTGTTACATTTCCAAGTGTTTTGATAGTTTCAGATAATATTATCTTTTTCTTGTCTATCTCTATTTTATAATCCTTTTTTAATCCTTCAGAAATTTCTTTGCTTGTAACTCCTCCGAAGATTTTTCCATTTTCTCCAGCTCTTACTTTAATTTTTAGCATAATTCCTGTAAGTTTCTTAGCAAGCTCTTCTGCTTCTTTCTTTTCGGTATCTTTTCTAAATTTATTTGACTCTTGCTTAGATTTTAATTTGCTCATATTTTCATTATTAGCTTCAACAGCTAGTTTTTTAGGAAATAAGAAATTACGTGCATATCCATCACTTGCCTCAATAACCTGATCTTTCTTTCCTACTCCTTTTATATCACCTAATAAAATAACTTTCACAATAATTGTCTCCTTCCTATTTTTGTGTCACATCTATTTTACTATCTTATTTAAGATTTGTAAACATTTTTTATATTACTCTTTTTTTTAATTTTTGCAACCAAAAAAAGGACTTTCTAGTCCTTTTTATCTTCGCTGTTTTCTATCAGTTTATTTACATTTATTGCAGGTAATATTAGTGGATTGATATTTGCATTTGCAGTATATGTAGAAATAAGTGCTCTCACATATGGATATAATATTGCTATAGCATTTTTAATAAATTTGTCTGATTCTCCATTCTCAGTTTCGAAAAATCCTGTCATTTCCAAATTCATTTCAAATGGATAATTATTTTTCAAAGCATCTTTAAAAATATCTACAATCAATGTTATTTTCATTTTCTGACCATCATTCTCAACTTTAGGCTCTATTGTAAACTTTACTTGAGTGCCATTTTTATCTTCTTTATAATTTTCATTATTTACAAGGTACACTTTATTAACTATGTATTTATTAAATTTTAATATACTATTACAATTTTTCATTTATGCTACCTCCATATTTTCTTCAAAAGTACTTAATTCACTTGTCCTATTTTTATGTAAGAAATTCTTATGTCCATATTGTCTTTTGGTTTTAATCTCTTTTACATAATTAGTTCTATTAACTTCATTTTCAATATCTGTTATTTCAACATTCTTATATCCACATTCTTTTAGTTCTTTCATTAGCATTTCTGGAGTAGTTTCGTTTAAAATGTTATTCATTATATCATCTATTTCATTTACATTCATTTCAAAAATATTCATTATACTCTCCTCCTACTTATACATTAATTTCATCTTATTATATTCTTCTTTTGTCATTTCTATCTTTTTGTAATTTTTTAGTATTTCCGTATTTTTCACACACACGACCTTTTTAGGTATAGTAATTCCTAGTTTCTTGTCTACGGGATATGGAAAAGTTCTTACTACCACATATATTCCACCTAGTAAGCCTTTTTTAGATAGAAGATTTAAAATCGTTGCAGTTTCATTTTTATCTCTATAATTTTCTATAGACTCTAAATACTTTCTTATTTTATTTACAATTCTCTTATACTTTATAATAGCTTCTCGTGTATCTAAATCTAAAATATTATTTACATCGACGTCACACTCTGCATAAACAATACTATACATGTTATTTACTTCTATAAAATCCGGAAATATTATTTTATTCTTATTTGCAACATCTCTACAATTCCAATCCACAGCATTCATTTTATCTAAATAAAAATATGCACCTTTTCCCAAAAAAAGCTTATTTTCCTCATCTTCGTTTACTATAAATTTTTGAGAGTCTATTATTTTTAAAACATTTTCTCTTTTGGTTCCATGATATAATTCATAATGTTCCACCTTTTTATTCCTTTAATATTATTTATTATTTTTATTTATTTATACTATCAAATTTACAATATTGTTTTCAAAATTAATAGCATAATGAGTTACATGCTTACTTTAATAATATGATTAACTTTAATAAAAGTCAATATATTTTATATGCTAATTCTCTTTTGTTAATTTTTTCCTTAAAGAATTATATATTTTTACGATATTTCTGTAAAATATTCGTTTATTCTATTTATTAATTCTTGTTTTACTTCTTCTTGCGTCATTCCTTCTACTTGAGCTCCGGCAACTGTTATATGTCCTCCGCCACCAAGTTTTTCTAGTATTAATTGCACATTTATGTCACCAATAGATCTACCACTAATATAGATTTTGTCACCCATTTTTCCAATTACGAATGATGCTGTTATATTGCTTATTGTTAATAATTCGTCTGCTGCTTTCGCACATGTAATGTTTGCATCACTATCTTCTTTGTCATATATTGAAATCGCGATTGTATCGTCTATTATCTCTGATTTTGCAACGATTTCAGATATTTTGTTATAAGTTTCTAGGTCACTTTGGAACCATTTCTTTACTTTTATAATATCTACTCCACATTTTCTTAAAAATGCTGCGGCTTCGAAGGTTCTTACACCTGTTTTAAATGTAAAGTTTTTTGTATCCATCATTATTCCAGCATACAAGGCTTCTACTTCAAATTTAGTAAGTTTTACCGTTTTTTCAGCATATTCTACAAGTTCTGTTACAAGCTCGCAAGCAGATGATGCATATACTTCGTGGAATGTAAGTATTGCATTTTCTATATAATCTGTTCCTCTTCTGTGGTGGTCTATTACAACAATTTTATCTGTCTTGTCTAGTAATTCTGGAGCTTCAACATAGTTTTTCTTATCTGTATCAACTACTACTAATAAAGAATCTGCACTTATTTTGTTTAAAGCTTCAGCTTTGTCAATTATAACATCATTATATTCTTCTATATCTTTCAAATCATTTATAAAGTTATCTAAGCTTGTACCATTTGTTTCATTTACAATATAAGCGTCTTTTCCTATTGTTTTTGCAATTCTATACACGCCCATTCCAGAGCCCATAGCATCTATATCACTATTAGTATGGCCCATTATTATAACATTGCTTGCACTATTCATCAATTCTTCTAATGCTTGTGCAACAATTCTTGCCTTAACTCTTGTACGCTTTTCAACTTCTTGTGTTCTACCACCAAAAAAGTAATATTTACCATTTTGCTTTATAATAGCCTGGTCTCCGCCACGTCCTAAAGCTATGTCTATTACAGCCTTAGCCGATTTATATTCTTCTGAATTTGTTTTTTCATTTTCAGAAATTGCAATACTCAATGTTAATTGAATATTATCTTGAGTCTTTATCTCTTTTATTTCATCTAAAATTTCAAATTTGTCTTCTTTTATTTTTTCTAAGTTCAATTGGTCAAATATACATACATAAGTATCTCTTTCAGACTTTACAAGTAATCCATCGTACTTATTTACCCAAGAATATATGTTTTTTTCTGCATTTGAAGTGATTTTTAATTTTTCCTCTTCTGTCACTCTCTGCATCAATTCTTCGTAATTATCTAATACTATAATTCCTATACAAGTTCTAGAATTAGTGTATTCTTCTAACAATTTCACATGGTTTGTCTCGTCTAGGAAATATACTGTTGCCATATATTCTGATGAATTTTTATGCTCTTTTTCTCTAAGCTTTGTATATTCTGCAATTACCTTATAATTTTTATCACCAATTTTCATACTTTCAGAAATTGATATATTGTTTGTATTTTGGCCATTTTCAATTTTTAGTTTTAGCTCTTTTATTATGTCTGTTAAAGTAGTTCCAGTATCTATATTGGCAAACTCTTTAATAAAATTGCTACTCTTCCAAATTATATTTCCATTCGTTTCTAAAACAACTAATGGAAATGGCGAGTTAATTATAGTACTTTGTGCTGCTTTATCAACACTTACAGTAAGCTCATTAATATGCTCCGAGATTTCTGTTTTTCTCTTATTATTTGACCATATTGTGTACACAAAAATAGCAATGTACGCTAAAATAGATGGTATTATTGCCTTAGGCTCAACCACGCATAAAATTACCAATATAATAGCAATTACTACCAAGTATATTTTTGTTCTCGAAATTAATTTATCTAAATTTAATTTAGTTTTCGGCATATATTTTATCTCCACCTTTATATACCTATTTTACATTATTTTGAAGCATTTGTCAATTTTCCGCTTAATTTCAACCTTTTTTCAAAATTTTGCTAAACCATTATAAAGTCTCAAACATTTAAGTTTAAAAAACAAATCAGTTATTTACAACATATAAATATGTTTAAAAGCATTATTTTTCTCAGTAGTTTTTCTATTATAGCAAATCTGAACTTTTCAATTTTCAGTCTTTACTCTATTTCTTACGCTCCTCTATAAAATCTAAAATTTCAGTAATTTTTATCTATTATACTATAGATTGACTTTTGCTATACTGTAGCTTGACTTTTATTATTCTTTATCCTGTCTTTTTTATCTGTTTTAATTAATACAAAATTTTGAGTATCTTTCTTGTGTTCTCTTGCTGGCAAGTTTTCTTCTGCTCTTGCTACATATGTATTTATTCCTGTATGTTCAACTAAATATTTATGTTTTCTATACAAAATTACCATATTCTTATTATTTTCTTCTATTATTAATAAATCATTTTTTATAAGTTCATTATCTGCAAAATATTTTGTATTTAACCCACAAATCATTGGCAAAATTATACCTATTACTACTTCGTAAAATGTATTTACTTGTTCTAAGGCATTCATCTCTTTTCTTTTTCTTATTCTTGCAGTTTTAGCAATTACATTTGCACTTTCTATAAACTCTTGTTGAGAATATTTCTTTTCTCCTGCTAAGCTTACTATTATAGTGCTCTTCTCTCGGTTTTCTTCTTTTGAAAGATTATCTATACTATAATTTTCTATGTATCTTCCTATGTTTATTAGTTTTTCGTATTCTATAATTGGGAATTGATTTTCAGAATCAAAATTTATTAGGTTAAAATTATTACAATTATTATTTTTTATTATTTCTAAGATTTTTTCTTTATATGTACTTGAAAAAAATATTGTGTTTATATTATATTTTTTTATTACTTTTTCCATTGCATTTTTGCTAAGTTTATTGTCTATTAATATTACAGTATTGTTTACCATTATGTTTGCGAGATATGTTACTAAAAATTCATATCTGAATTCTGATATTATCGCTATTTTATTATTTCGTATTTGGTTTTCTTTTGATTTTATTACTCTTGCCATTGAATATATATCAAATCTAAAATTAAAATAGTTTATATTTTTTATATAATCACTTTCTATTGTTATTGCCTTTTTTGTTTTGTACTTATTGTATGCAAAATCTACCAGTTCTTTCACTGTGTTTATTTTTCTCATATAATCACTTTCCCTTCAATTAAATTACTTTAATTATAAGGTAGTCCTATTTCAAAGTCAATTTAAATCGTAATACAAATTCTTCCCCTTTTCTACATATTCTGAATTATAGACAAAAAAATAATGAGAATTTTATATTTTCTCATCATTTTTTGTCATATTTTATGATAAAGTTTTCGCTCATTCCTACTATTAAACTTTAATCAAAGTTTTTTACTTCCAAATATTTAGTGTTTTCTCCTATCTATTACATATGTACTTCCTGGAATTGTTTTAGACAAATGTTTTACTTGTGCTCCAGCTTCTCCAATTTCTAATGTATTATGGAATCTTCCTGGATCCACTTCCACCGCTCCGACAGATATAGTTGTTAATGGAAATTCCTCTATTATCCCTTTTCTATTCGGTACTTCTAGATAACCCTTTTCAACATCTTCTTTCGAAAAATACTTTTTTACATTTTTGTCAAACTCTAATACAATGTTTTGACAGATTCTCTCATAGTCTTCATCTTCAACTATTGCTATAAAATCATCTCCACCAATATGTCCAACAAAATTATTATCTTCACACTTTGAGTGAACATTTCTAGAAATCGTTCTAGCAGTAAATTTTATTATTTCATCTCCATTTGAAAATCCATAAACATCATTATATGCCTTGAAATTGTCTAAATCTATATAAAGCATAACAAAAAATTGCTTTTTTAATAAACGTTTTTTCATTTCTGCCTGTATCTGTACATTTCCCGGCAAATTTGTTAGAGGGCTAACTTTCCTATTTATGTATAAAAGGTTTATTATGTTTGTAATTGTATAATATAAATATTCATAATCTAAAGGATTTTTTATATAATACGTTGCCGCAGCCTTTAATATTTCCAACTTATGTTCTCTCTCATATTCTGAAGTTACAACTATTACAGGAGTTATAGAATTATCATCATTGTTTCTTATCTTATGGCATACCTCTGTTGCCTTTTCTGATATTGTATCTTCATTTACAATTATTAGTGCTGGTATATCTTTCAACGCTACATCAATTTCTTCTGTTCTTATTTGCTTAAACTTATAATTATCATCTTTTTTAAATTCTTCATTCAGTTTATTTTTCAAATTTTCATCATCATCAATTATATATACTGTATGCATATTTAAGTACGTTCCTTATTATTATTTAGGTTTTATGGTTCTACCTATAAACCATGTTACTAGATATTATTTTTCATTTATTAATTATAATATTGTTTTATATGAATAGCCTTTTACAGCAAAATTAGGCTGAATTTAATTCAACCTCATCTTGTTTTTTTAGTTTTCATATTCTGCATTAAATTCAGTTACTTGTTCATTTATATTATAAACACGTAAAGATATTTTATTTGTTCCAGAATCAAGCTTTTGTCTATATTCAAATTTTGTATCATTTATTGAAATATTAGGGTCTGTTGTATATTCCTGTCCATTTAAGTCGTAGCAAAGTAATCTTAAGCCATCATCATCTGTTGCTTTTATTAATATGTATGATGCATCATTAGGATCTCGTTTTACTTCTACCGTAGGACGTTTTGTTCCTTTTATTTTTTGCTCTTTTGTAGCAACATTTTGAGCCTTATCAACAGCTTCTATCGTAAGCGTTGCTTCTCCTTGTTGTGCAGGAATTGTTTCTTCTATTGTTGTTTGTCCCTCTTCTTCAGCAGAAATTGTAACTTCTTGTGAATCACCATATTTATATGTTACATAATCTATTGCCGTATCATCTGTTACAGTAATTTTTATATTAGAATTTACGCCTTCAATAGTTATTACTGGTTCTGTAATATCTTTTGCATCCTGGTTTAAAGTCTTTACATATCTCTTTGTCTGTCCGTTAGAATCTATAACTGTTATATTTAATTTGTTATTCTCTCCAGATGGAATTGATATTATTTGTTCCAATATTTTATTGCCACGTCCTTGCACAATTGTAGGATTAGAATTGTTCCATGTAAATGATACTGTTCTTATTCCGCTAGTACATTCAATAGATAATTTTGCTGTATTTCCGGTTTTTAAAACAGAAACAATTGGTGCTTTAGTATTTTTAGCAAGTTCCACGTTTTTTGTATAAGCATAAGCTCCATCAGCAGATAAAGCTAATCCAAACAAAAGAATTATTCCAGCAAAAGCTTTTGCAACACCAGTAATATCCCCTGGTGCCTTGGGTTCTCGCACCTTTTTTTCTTTTACCTTTTTTGATTTATCATTTTTCGTCACTAAAATTTGATTCATTCCAATTACCTTCCTTAGTATAAAACGCTTTTCAAATAGAATTATAACATAGAGAATTTTTAAAGTAAATAAATTTGGCATAAAAATTTCGCCCAAAAAGGGGTGTCCCTATTGGGCGAAATTTATTATAAAACAAACTTCTTTATTAATACTACTCCTGAAGATAATATTACAAGTACTGCTAAGCCTATTGTTGTAAATGTTTTTATTTGTCCTGTTTGTACGCCTACAGATACTGGAGCATCATCTATGTCATCTTCACCTTTTTTGTTATTGTCTGGTGTTGAGTCTATATCTGGGCTGTTGAAATCGTTATGATCTTTGCTTATTTCTGCCCAGTTGTCCATTACTCCGAAGTTTTCTGAATCGTTAATCCATGTTAACACTACTTCAACTTCTGTTGTATCTCCTGGTTGTAATAATATGTCTTTTGTCTGGTCTGTTGTTATTGTCTTTTCGTCTATTTGCTTCCATAGTGGGTTATCTTCTGGTACAAATTTTAGTCCATTTGGAATATAGTCTTTTAATTCTTTTGCATATCCTGCTATATTTCCTTCATTTTTTACTCTTATTTTGTATCTGAATTTTATTGTTACTTTATTTATTTTGCTCTTTTTCAAGTCAACCTTTACAACATCTTCTGGGTCATCTTCTGCCTTGTGGCCAGATTCTATTATTTTTTCTTCTCCATTTTCAGTTACGATTGCTTGTGTTACCCATTTTCTTAAGCTTAAGTCGAAATATTGTACCTTAACTTTTTCTATGTCTTGGTCATCTTCTCCCTCATTCCATTTATCTGGAACTGAGTCTTGGTCTGTAACATCATTTCCATCTTTGTCTGAGTCTTTTGATATTTGAGCTTGGTTTATTAAAATTCTATCTGATGTATTTGGTTCTGTTACTTCGAATGCAACTTTTACATCTCTGTAATCCAATTTTTCTCCATCGAATGCTTTTAATAAGTTAGCTCCTGCTGTTTTTTCTTGTTCTTTTGATAGATAATCTGTTACTATTGAAACTGCCTCATCTAAGTTTTCTGTTTCTTTTCCATCTTTATCTAACATTTTCCATCTGTACTCTATGTTAGTCTTATTATCTGTTAAGAATTTTAAACCTTGTGGCATATCATCTTTTATTTCACTTGCATATCCGTCCATTTCACCTTCGTTAAATACTCTAATTGTATAGGTTACTATGTTTCCGTTTGATACAAGTACTGGATCTTTTGGATGATCGTATTTTGCTGTTGTACTGCTTCCATCTTTTATTGGAGTAACATCAACTTGTGGTATTCTACTTGTTATTTCTGTATTATTTACTGCTGTTATGAATTTTCTTAATGATAAGTCGAATTTTACAAGTGTTACTTTTTCAAAGTCATCATCATCTTCTTGTCCTGGTACATAATCTTTTTTACTTTCATCATCTTTATATCCTGGTCTATCTTCTGGAATTTTTACATTGTCTTCTTTAGAATCTCTATCTGTAACTTTGTTTCCTTCTCCATCAGTAAAATCTGATATATCTGCTAAGTTTGTTATTTTGCTTGGCATTGGATCTGTTGAAACTACTTTACAAGCTACCTTTACTTCTTTATAAGATAATGTTGTTCCATCAAATGCTGGTATTTTGTTTTCTCCGGCTACTTTTTCATTTGCCTTACATAAGTATGATGTTTTTATTACTTTTGAATCTGTGCTATCAACTGTCCAACCATATTTTTTATTTGTTTCATTATCTTTAATAAATTCTAATTGGTCTGGTAAGTGGTCTTTAATTTCTTCTACATATCCATCTACTTGACCCTCATTGTATACTCTAATTGTATATTCAACTACTGCTCCTAATGAAACTTTTACAGGCTCTTTTGAGTGATTATAAATTGCAGTTGTTCCTGTTCCATTTTTCAAAGGTGTTGTATCAACTTGTGGAATTCTACTCTTTATTTCTGTATTATTTACTTTTGTGATGAATTTTCTTAAAGCTAAATCAAATTCTTTTATTTTTAGTTTTTCGAAATCATCATCATCTTGTTGTCCTGGCACATAATCTTTTCCTATTTCATCATCTTTATATCCTGGTAAGTCAGATGGAATATTTACATTGTTTTCTTGTGAATCTCTATCTGTTACTGTATTTCCGTTGCCGTCTGTGAATTTTGTAATATCGGCTATATTTGTAATCTTAGTTGGCATTGGGTCTGTTGAAACTACTTTACATACTACTTTTACATCTTTGTAATCTAACTTTGTTCCATCAAAAGCCTTAATCTTATTGTCACCTTCAGAAGCTTCTTTAGCTTTTGATAAATAATTTGTTCTAATTATTTTTGAATTATTGCTATCAACTGTCCAACCATATTTTGTATTTGTTTCGTTTCCTGCAACAAATTCAAGTTGGTCTGGTAAATGGTCTGTTATTTCTTCTACATAGCCATCTACTTCAGCTTCGTTATATACTCTAATTGTGTATTCAACTACATCTCCAATTGTAACAGATATTGGTGTTTTTGGATGATTATATGTAGCTGTTGTTGCTGTTCCGTCTGCTAGCTTACTAACATCTGGTTGTGGAATTCTGCTTGTTATTTCTTCATCATTTAATTTTGTAATGAATTTTCTTAAAGCTAAATCAAATTCTTTTATTTTTAGTTTTTCAAAATCATCATCATCTTGTTGTCCTGGTACATAATCTTTTCCTATTTCATCATCTTTATATCCTGGTAAATCAGATGGAATATTTACATTGTTTTCTTGTGAATCTCTATCTGTTACTGTATTTCCGTTGCCGTCTGTAAATTTTGTAATATCAGCTATATTTGTAATCTTAGTTGGCATTGGATCTGTTGAAACTACTTTACATACAACTTTTACATCTTTGTAATCTAACTTTGTTCCATCAAAAGCCTTAATTTTATTGTCACCTTCAGAAGCTTCTTTAGCTTTTGATAAATAATTTGTTCTAATTATTTTCGAATTTGTACTATCAACTACCCAACCATATTTTGTATTTATTTCGTTTCCAGTAACAAATTCAAGTTGGTCTGGCAAATGGTCTGTTATTTCTTCAACATATCCATCTATTTCTGCTTCATTATAAACTCTAATTGTATATTCAACTAAATCTCCAATTGCAACAGATACTGGTGTTTTTGGATGATTATATATTGCTGTTGTTCCACCATTTTTTAATGGAGTAACATTTACTTGTGGTTCTCTATTTGTTATTGCTGTTCCATTTACTCCAGTGATGAATTTTCTTAAACTTAAATCAAATTCTTTTAATGTTAATTTTTCAAAATCATCATCATCTTGTTGTCCTGGTATATATTCTTCTCCTCTGTTTATTTCAGAGTCTCTATAATTTTCTAAGTCTTTTCCAGTTGGTAAATTTACATTGTTTTCTTGTGAATCTCTATCTGTTACTGTATTTCCATCACCATCTGTAAATTTTGTAATATCTGCAATGTTTGTTATTTTATCAGCCATTGGATCTGTTGCAACAACTCTACATTTTATTTTTACATCTTTATATGCAAGTGTTGTTCCATTAAATGCCGATATTTTATTTGCACCATCAGTTGTTTCATTTGCTTTTGATAAATATTCTGTTTTAATTGTTTTTAAATCTGTACTACTTGCTATTTTCCAACCATACTCAATATTAACTTGGTCATCTACTATAAATTCAAGTTGGTCTGGTAAATGGTCTGTTATTTCTTCAACATATCCATCTATATCACCTTCGTTGTATACTCTTATTGTATATGTAACAACATCGCCAATTGCAACTTTAAGTGGTGTTTTTGTGTGATTATATGTTGCTGTTGTTGCTTCTCCTGAAGCTAATTTGCTAACATCTACTTGTGGTATTCTATTTGTAATTTCTGTTCCATTTATGTTTGTAATAAATTTTCTTAAGCTTAAATCGAATGGTTTTGGTACTACTATTGAAGTTGTATCTGAAAAGTTTAATGGAGTTTCATTTACAATTACAACTGGTTGCTCTGTTGTTGGAGCATCTGCAACTGACCAATAATCAACTGTTTTTGATGTGTATGATGTATTTACAGTCATTTTTATTCCAGATATATTTGAGCTTGTTGGCATAATTAAATAGAATTCTTGTCCTACTAATTCTTTTAATGTTTTTGTTGCGGCAGTTACATTTCCGCTTACATCTTTTATGCCAATGCTTGGAGTAATTGTTGTTCCATTTATATCTGTAAATGTTGCATTTAATGTATAATCAACATTTAATAATTGGTTTATTTTATAAGGTCCTGCAACATAGTTACTTCCAACCTTTGTCATTGTAGCATTACTCTTTACAATTTCGATTGGAGATGTTGTATTGTTTGTACTCTTGTAATTGCTATTTGCTTTTGCATTTGTAATGTAATATTGGAATAGTGCTTCTATTGCATCTTCTCTATCCCAACCGTCATCTCCAAAAATATCTCCCATTGAAGCATAATTTGAATCTACATTTGCAATTGAGTTTATTTTAAAGTTTGATGTTTCATAATGATATTTATCTCCAGATGGGTTTGTGAAATACCAAATTGCTAATTGCTGTACAGCATCTATATCATCATCTGTTATAAGATTATATAATTCATTTGGAATTTTACTCTTTAAAAATTCTTCTCTCGCAGTTGTATTGTCTGTTCCAATTGCAGGCATTATATAAATATTATCTAATAACCACATTAAAGAATTATAATTGCTTCCTGTTGGTAAAATTTTTGAATACGTACTTGGTATTGAAGCTAAATCTTTTAAGTTAAACTTTTGTGTATATTTACTTATTGTTGGTACACCACCTGTTGCCATATCACTAGAGCCAAATCCAGGTCCACCTTTAATACAATAAATAGTTTTACTTAAATCTGCGGTTTTTCCATTTTCACTATCATATTCTGCTATTTTCCATACCTTGCTACCTTCTTGTTGATAGCCATAGCCGGCTCTACGAAGTGAAACAATGCCTAAATATAGTGGTCCTGCACTTGCAGCCTTAACAGCACTAATGCTCCCAAGTGTAGCCACTGTTAACATAGTAATTAAAATGCTTGATACTAATTTTTTAAACTTTTTCATACTCTCCATCCTTTTGTTTATTTTTTATTATTTTAAATTCCTATACATATTCAATTATATTACATTTTAAATTTAAAAGCAATAAATTGTAGCAAGATTTTTCAACCATTTTTGTGCTTTTTATTGATTTTTGCCCCATATTAATATACAATAATTCTATCTAAAGAAAAGATGGTGGTTTTATGAATTATAAGAAACAAAAAGAAGTAAAAATAGATAACAAAAGCACCCATTTAAAGTGGTTTGCGGTTATTTTTTTAATATTAATTTTATTATTAGTTTTTAGAATTTTCTGGTTGCAATTCATTGATGGAAGTTTTCTAAAAGAACGAGCATACAAGCAAATTACTGCTAACAGAGTTCTAAGCCCTAAAAGAGGAACAATTTACGATTCTACTGGAAAGGCTTTAGCTGTAAGTTCTGAGGTTGATACTATTAGTGTAAACCCTTCACTTATAGCTGTAAAAAACGATGCTGAATCTACAAACGCTTTAAAAGAAAAAGTTGCAAAAGCGTTATCAGATATTTTTGAATTAAATTATGATGAAGTATTAGTAAAGGTTACAAGTACAAACTCAGTAGAAACAATTGCTAAAAAAGTTGATATAGATAAAGTTTCTAAATTAAAGCAATGGATGGAAGATAATAAGTGGAGCTCAGGAATTAACATAGATAAAGACAATAAAAGATCTTACCCTTATAATAATTTAGCTTCAAATTTAATTGGATTTTGCGGGAGTGATAACAACGGTCTATCCGGAATTGAGTATTATTGGGATGAAACATTAACTGGTACTCCAGGGCGCGTAACTACTTCAATAGATGCAACTCAAGAATCTATTCCAGACACTGATGAAAAATACATAGCTCCTGAAAATGGTAGTAACATTACTCTTACAATAGATGCAAATATTCAGACTATTGTAGAAAAATATTTAAAACAGGCTGTTGAAGAAAACAATTGTAAAAATGGTGGTTCAATGACAATTATGGACCCATCTACTGGAGATATTCTAGCAATGGCTACATATCCAGACTATAACCTAAATACCCCATTTGAGCCAAACGAAACTCTTCAAGAAACTTGGGACACACTTTCTAGTGAGGAAAAAACAAACAGCTTATACAAAATGTATCGTAACAAAGTTGTTACCGAAACCTATGAACCCGGTTCTGTATTTAAAACTGTAATGGCTTCTGTCGGCTTAGAGGAAGATGTTGTAGAAACCGACACAGCTGGCGACTTTTATTGTAGTGGAAGCCAAATGGTTTCTGGAATAAAAATAAATTGTGCAAACAAATCTGGGCATGGAAGTGAATCTTTAAGAAACGCTTTAGAAAACTCTTGTAACCCAGCATTAATTCAATTAGGCCAACGTATAGGAGCAACTACACTATATAAATATTTCAAAGCATTCGGACTATTTGATAAAACAGGAATTGCAACATCTGGAGAAGCTTCAAGCCAATTCCATAAGCTAGAAAATGTTGGTACAACAGAGCTTGCTACAATGTCATTTGGTCAAAGATTTACAATTACACCCTTACAAATGATAACAGCCGCAAGCGCAATTGCTAACAATGGTGTTTTAGTACAACCAAGAATTGTAAAAAGCATAGAAAACCCAGACACAGGTGCAGTTACAAACATTGATGTAAAAGAGGTACGTCAAGTAATATCATCTGAAACAGCTACAAAAGTACGAAGCATGATGCAATCTGTTGTTACAGACGGTGGTGGAAAATACGGTGCAGTAAAAGGATATACAATAGGTGGAAAAACGGGAACATCTGAGCCAGACCCTAACCACCCAGAAGATGGATATGTTGTCTCTTTCTTAGCAATAGCACCAGTTGAAAATACAAAAGTAGTAGCATTACTAGTATTGTATGGTCCACAAGTAAAAAATTACTATGGTGGCGCAATTGCAGCCCCTGTTGTATCTCAAGTATTAAGCGAAGTGTTGCCTTATTTAGGAATTCCTTCAAATGATGCAACAGAAGTAACAACAAATAATACATCTTTAATAACAATACCAGATTTAAGAAATAAAACAATATCAGAAGCAAAACAAATATTGAAAAATTTAGGAATTACTCCTGTAACTTCTGCAAGTGATGACGAAATAGTAACAGTCCAAACGCCAAAAGCAGGCGTATCTGTTTCAAAGAATGGCGTATGTAAACTATATACAGAAGAAAATAGCACATCAGTTTCTGTAACAGTGCCAGACTTAAAAGGAAAGAGTTTGAGTAACGTAACAGCAACTTTAAAGAGTAAAAACTTAAACATTCAATCTACAGGTTCTGGAATAGTAGTTTCCCAAGACCCAGCAGTTGGTGCAACTGTTGAAGAAGGAACAGTAGTAAAAGTAACATTACAAGAAGTTGCAAGTGACTTACATTAATAGTTTAACTTATATACATCAAACAAAAATTGAAGGTAAAATATCTTAATACATTTTACCTTCAATTTTATTATTAATTATTTGATTTCAAATTCCATACATAGCCATTTTCATCATTTCCAGTCTTATCATCACCTAAAATATCTAATGATAACGAAACTACAGGACGCAAACTATATTTATTGCTTCCAGTGTTTCCTGTTGAATGGAACATACTATTGTCACTTATACAATTACTAGCACAGCGTAATCCAAAATAGGCATAATCAGATTTTGCAAAAACATTACGTGTAGCAATCCAATAAGTATCGGTACTTGTTAACACTTCTACTGCATCTTTTAAATAATATTCTTCATCAAATCTCGTAGCATAATATGTGTGTGTTACTGTTAGCACATTGCCATCTGCACTTTCACTTGTATTATTTTTACCGCTCTTCTTTCGATACTTCTTTACTTTCTTCATATGGATCTAGGTTGTCTTTCGTTAATGCAGGTTGCTCTATTTTATCAGCATTTTCTTCTGTTATATTCACTCCTGCTCCTTTTTGATTTTTATATAGTATCGGATATTGAATGTTAGTTGTATATGTTTTTGTTTTTCCATAAATTGCACCATAATTGTTTGCAAATGCATTTCTTCTAGCAATTCCCCTATCTGTCATTAGTCTTTCAAAATCAACCAAGCTTATATTTCTTACCTCTTTTACATTGTTTCCTAAGCTTTTATTGCTATATTGTTCTTTACAAATTTCATTCATTATAGTTGGTCCATTATTGTATCCTAATACACCTCCAAAACCAACAGCATCACTTGTTGGAGTTGAACTTATTAAAGCTACTGTTCCTTTTTCTTCGTCTATATTCAATATTCTCCATTTTAATTCTTGTGTTTGATTAATTGTCTGATTCTTATACCCTGTTACTGTAGGGTCTGTTGTATATCCTTTGCTTACTACATCATATGTATAATTTACATAGTCCCCTATATTATATTTTGATACATACTGGTTTACAGTTACGCTTACAACTTTAGTGCTTTTTTCTCCATTCACAGTTCCTGTTACAGTAAATTTATATGTGCCATTTTCTGTTACTTTAAATGGTATTGCAGGACTAACAGTTGTTGTTCCGCCTTCTATTAAATGTGTAAATGTAATATATAATGGTGTATCTATCGGTGTATTTTTTTCCGGTAAATTATCTCCCTTTCCATTACTATTTTCAACAATCTTTATATCTTTTACAATTGGTCTTGTTGCTATCTTTTCAAATTTTTCTATTACACAATCCGAATTAACAGTTGCAACATATCCGTCTTTTTCGACTTCAAATCTTCCGTCATCGCCTTTTGTTACAGAATCAACTTCAATTGCTACTTGTGAATTTAAAAATTCTTCTAAGCTACTATATTCTGTAGACATAGGATATTCTAGTAGTACCATTCCAATTCTTTCTTTTACGCCAAAAGCTATTGATTTATCCCCTGCTTCTTTTGCTTTTTTCACAATTCCATTATCTCCAAATACCAAATTAATGCTTAATCCTGCTAGTATTAACAAAACAACAATTGTAATAACCAAAGCTACTAATGTTATTCCGTTTTTCATTTGTTTTCATCTCTTGTTTATTTTTCATTTTTGTATTTTCCCCCTATACACAAAATTTTGTTTTTTAATAATCCTTTCATATTTATTATTTTATTTACTATTTACTTAAGTTTAAACTATGCAAATAAAAAAGTCAATTTTCTTATGCAATGATATTATATTTTAGTTTATTTTTCTTCTTTGTGCAAAGTAGCAAAAAAATGCCGATAACTGGTCTGGCATTATTTTAAATAATAGTCTGCCAAGCCACATTGTAAGACTCGGAAATATTAATATTTTATTTGCAAACATTTTTCTTACAGCATATCTTGCTACTTGTTTACTATTAGCTTCTGCTAGATTAAACCTTACATCTGCAACCTTATTAAAATTTGTATTTACTGGCCCTGGGCATAGAACACTTATTTTTACTTTTGAATGTTTCATAAATAATTCTTGTCTAATGCTTTGTGTTAGCCTTACTACATATGCTTTTGTAGAGTAATAAGTTGCCATTAATGGGCCAGGCATAAAGCCTGCTATTGATGCAACATTCATTATATGCCCTCTGTTTACTTCTACCATGTCTTGTAAAAATAACTTTGTTAAAATATGAAGTGCAACTATGTTTGTGTCTATCATTCCAATTTCTTTATTTAAATCTGTTTTAGTAAACTCTCCACATGTTCCAAACCCCGCATCATTTATCAACACTTCTATTGCTCCATATTTTGCTTTTACATCTTCGTGTAATTTAATGCAACCTTCTCTATCGGTTAGGTCCATGGCTCTTACCTCAACATTTACATTATAAGTTTTTTCTACTTCTTCTTTTAGTTTTATTAATGCTTCCTCATTTCTTGCAATTGCAATAATATCATATTTTCTTTTTGCAAGTTCTATTGCAATATCTCTTCCTATTCCCGAAGACGCACCTGTAACTAATGCAACCATATTGCCTCCTTCACATTAAAAACTTATTATTTTATTGTATGTATCAATTGCCTTATTATCAGTCATTCCAGCTATGTACTCCACCACAGCAGTAGCATAATCTTCTGGCTTATTTATATTATATATTTTGTTGTTTTTTAGCTTTTTATTTTCTACAATTTCTTCATTTATGCAATAGTTTTTAAGCCAACAAGCAAATTCTTTTATTACTTCTGCATATAGACTATTTATGTTTTCTTGTAAAATCTGATTTTTAGCAGATTTTAATACTTCGTAAATTGTATTTAACACTAAATTAAAATATTGGTCTGCCAATCTATTTTTATCATTTGAATATATTTTTTTATAATTAAATGCTTTTAATTCATTTATAAAATTTAAGCCTTCCTGAGAGAAAGTTAAGCCTTTTTCTAATGTGGTATTTTTCAATAAATCTGACATTAGATAATTTACTATATTTGTTGTGTTTAATATATCATACCCAGTATTTGCAACATCTAATCTATGTTGTAACTCTTGAATATCTGCTTCTGTAAGTATTTTAAATCTAAGTGCATCTTCTATATCTCTGCCAAGATATGAGATTTTATCAGAAATTTTTACCACACATCCTTCCCAAGTAAATGGAGCATATTCGTTAGGCTTTGTATAATTTTCTAGATTAATTGCTTCTTCTCTAGGCTTTATGCTATTTTCATCTATTTCGCCACAATGCGAAATTATGCCATCTCTTACTGCATATGTTAAATTCAAATTTTCTTTATATCCTTCTCTATTATCCAAAAGCTCTATATTATCAACATAAAGTAAACCATTTCTTTCATGCCAAAAGGTTTTTCCAGTTTCATTTAGTAAAATTTTATTTAGTACCCTTTCTCCAGCATGACCGAACGGGCTATGCCCCAAATCGTGAGCAATAGCAATGGTTTTAGTAAGCTCTATGTTTAACCCAAGTGCTTTTGCTAAACCATAACTAATAGATTCAACATAGTTTACATGCTCTATTCTAGTACAAATATGGTCATTTGTTGGTGAAAAAAAAACTTGCGTTTTATGTTTCATTCTTTTAAAAGCATTAGAATAAATTATTCTAGTATAATCTCTTTCAAACTCAGACCTTATCTCTGTATTAGCCGTATACAACGGCTTTTTTCTTGCAATCATTTGCTTCCATTTAGAATTTTCTGGAGTAGCAGAGCCATGCTTTAAAGCATTTAAATTAATATTTTCATTCATCATTATCACCTTATCCTTCGCCCATTAGGGACGCCCCTTTTTGGGCGAGATTTTATTAAAAATATCCTATCACAAAATCACTAATGTTTCAACGTTAATTTTCACAGAATTCTTATTCATATACTTATATGAAATTTGTAGCCTATATCATCTTACGAACAAATATGAAAATTTTCAGTCTTTGCTCTACCCTTTATACTTCTCTATAAAATTGAAATTTTCAGTAAATTTGTTCGTGTGCGAAAATTTATGAAATAAATTTTCTGTGCAATATTTTATATAATAGAAAAGTCAGCATGACTTTCTATTATATAATAATAAAGGAAGCAGATTGTGTTCTGTTTCCCTTATTTATTTTTATTCAATTACAATTTTGTCGTTTTTTACAACTGCTTTTGCTTTTTTCTTTGGTTTTATCACGCCATCTAGTATTGCTTCTGCAATTTTATCTTCTAGCATATTTTGTATAGCACGTCTTAGTGGTCTTGCACCATAATTTGTGTCTACACCTTTCTTAGCAATTAAGTCTTTTACAGATTGGTCTATTTCTATTTTTATATCTTGTGCACTTAGTCTGTTTTGAACTTGTACTAACATTATATCTATTATTTTCTTGATATCTTCGTCTTCTAGCTTGTGGAATACTATTATGTCGTCAATACGGTTTATAAGTTCTGGTCTGAATTGTTTTTTCAATTCTCCCATTACTTCTTTCTTTATTGCCTCATATTCTTGATTCTTGTTTTCTTCGACATTTCCACCAGCAAATCCTAGTTTATTTTTTTCTGTTATTAATTTTGCACCGACATTTGATGTCATTATTATTACAGTATTTTTAAAGTTTACGGTTCTGCCTTGAGCATCTGTTAATCTTCCGTCCTCAAGAATTTGTAATAACATATTCATTACATCTGGGTGAGCCTTTTCAACCTCATCAAATAGGATTACAGAATATGGTCTTCTTCTTATTTTTTCTGTTAATTGTCCGCCTTCGTCATATCCAACATATCCTGGAGGAGCACCTATTAATTTAGCAACAGAGTGTGGCTCCATAAACTCAGACATATCAACTCTTATCATGCTATTTTCGTTGCCAAACAATGCCTCTGCCAATGCTTTTGCAAGCTCTGTTTTACCAACACCAGTTGGTCCTAAGAATAAGAATGAACCTATTGGTCTATTTGGGTCTTTTAATCCAACTCTTCCTCTTCTTATTGCCTTTGCAACAGCCGAAACGGCTTCATCTTGTCCAACAACTCTTTTATGCAAGTTGTCTTCTAGGTGTCTTAATTTTTCATTTTCAGTTTCAGATATTTTGCTTACCGGAATTCCTGTCCAAGTTGATATTACCCCTGCAATATCTTCTTGTTTTAGAGTCATTACTTTTTTAGTATTACCCTCTTTCCATTTATTTTGAGCATCTTCTAATTCCTGTCTCTTATTTTTTTCTTCATCTCTTAGCTTTGCTGCTTTCTCGAAATTCTGAGTTGCAATAGCTTCTTCCTTCTCTTTACGAACCTTTTCGATTTCATCTTCTAAGTTTCTTATCGAGTCAGGTTTTGTATATGTCTGCATCTTAACTTTTGACGCAGCCTCATCAATTAAATCTATTGCTTTATCTGGCAAATATCTGTCATTAACATATCTTGTAGAAAGTTCAACAGCTGATTTTATTGCCTCATCAGTAATTTTCACATTATGATGAGCCTCATATTTATCTCTTAACCCTTCCAATATTTTGATTGCATCTTCTTCAGATGGCTCGTTTACCATTACTGGGCTAAACCTTCTTTCAAGAGCTGCATCTTTCTCAATGTATTTTCTGTATTCGTTTGTTGTAGTTGCTCCAACAACTTGAATTTCTCCTCTTGCAAGAAGTGGCTTTAAAATATTTGCTGCATCAACAGCACCTTCTGCAGAGCCAGCGCCTACAATCGTATGAATTTCATCTATAAATAGAATTACATCTCCGGCTTTTTTTACTTCATCAAGAGATTTCTTTATTCTTTCCTCAAAGTCTCCTCTATATTTTGCACCAGCTATCATTCCAGATATATCTATGCTTACAACTCTCTTATTTTTTAAAGTTTCTGGCACATCACCTTCAACTATTTTTTCTGCTAACCCTTCAGCTATTGCAGTTTTACCAACACCTGGTTCACCTATCAAACAAGGGTTATTCTTGCTTCTTCTTGATAAAATTTGAATAACTCTATCAATTTCAGTTCTTCTTCCTATAACTGGATCAAGCTTTCCTTCTCTTGCCTTTTTAGTTAAATCACTACCATATTGGTTCAAAGTTGGAGTAGAATTATAACTTCCACCATTGCTTGTCCTCTTGCTCTCAGATTCTTGCCCTTTTGTTTCATTAATCATTTTCACAAGTTCATTGTACAACTTTTTTGGATTTACATTCAAATCCATCATAATTCTAACAGCTACACTATCGCCCTCGCGCATAATTCCACAAAGAATATGCTCAGTTCCAATATATTCACTGTTAAATCTACGTGCTTCTATAAAAGAATTTTCAATTATTCTTTTGCTTCTTGGCGTAAGCCCAATACTATCTGCATTTACAATTGGAGCATTTTCACTTACACCTATAAGTTCTTCAATTTCCTTTAAAACAGCTTCTGCAGTAACGCCTTGGTTTGCAAGAACTTTACTTGCAACACCTGTTCCTTCTTCTACTAAACCATATAAAATGTGTTCTGACCCTATATAATTATGCCCTAGCTTTGCAGCTAAATCATTCGCAATTTCTAGAGCATTTTCTGCACTATTTGTAAATTTATATTCCATAATTCACCACTTTCCTTTCATTCATACATTAGATTGAAAAAGAATTGGATTTTGGCAATTAAAATGAGTTTCAAATGTAATAAGTTCATACTTTTTGAATGTAATTACGTTTGAAATAGTATTTGACATAGCCAAAATTATAATTACTTTTCAACATAGCTTTTTATATTTATTCTGTTACAATTTTTCTAATAATCTCTGTTCTCTTCAAGTCTCTTTCATTAGAATCCATTACTTTTCCATAGTATTTTTGCAAATTTGCTGGCTTCGTATATAAGAATAATTTTTTAATTTTTGTGTCATCTAATTCACTTATTATCCCCATATCTGTACCAAGTTTTACATCAGATAACAAATCTATACACTCATTACTCGATAAAATTCTGGCATTTTCTAATATACCGAAGGCCCTGTACACTTTATCAGCAAGTCCAATTTGATTCTTTCCCAAATATTTTCTTGCTACTCTTTCTTGTTCGATAATCTTATCTGTTATAAGCTTCATATTTTTTACAATTTCTTGTTCTGTAAGTCCTAAAGTCTGGTTGTTAGAAATTTGGTACATGTTTCCCATGCTTTGGCTTCCTTCTCCATAGACTCCCCTTACGCTCATTCCAAAATTATTTACAATATGAAGTATTTTATTTAAGTTGCCAGTCTCCGCAAGCCCAGGTAAATGAACCATTACAGAAACTCTAAGACCTGTACCAACATTAGTAGGGCATGCTGTTAAATATCCATATTTTTCACTAAACGCATAATCCACTAATCTTTCTAGTTTTTGGTCAATTTCAATTGCAAGATTCATTAACTCTTCTATTGCAATTCCTTCTCCGAAAAGTTGCATCCTTAAATGGTCTTCTTCATTTATCATTATGCAAATATTTTCTTCATCATTTATAAGAATTGCACAATTCTCATCTTTGCTACTTGCAAACTCTGGACTGATAATATGTTTTTCGACTAAAGATTGTTTTGTTAGATTATCCATATCTTTTAATCTTAATAATTTTAAATCGTATCCAATACTTGGAAGAACGCCTTCTATTTTTTCTAATATGTGCTTTTTATCATCTTTTGAGCATTTATTCTCAAAATTAAAATTCTTAATATTACGTGCAAGCCTTACTCTTGTACTAATTACTACATCAGAATCTTTTCCATTTTGTAAATACCAATTAGACATTTTACTACTTCCCTTCTCCATTAATAATTTCAAATTTTCTAATAATCTCAATTCTTCTATATGAGAAAAAAGTGTAATTAATTTGTTTTTATAACATTTATTTAATAAATTTTCTGTTCAATTAATAGAAAATCTATATTTTATTAATTAACTACAGCATTCTCATATTAATTTTAAATTTACTAATTTTTATTTTTTTGTTTTTTCTTTCTATTATTTTGCATTTTTCTTTTCAATGTCTTTAATTTTATCTCTTATTTTTGCTGCATCTTCGTATCTTTCTTCTTGTATTGCAACATTTAATTTTCTTTTCAAAGACTCCAACTCATCAACTTGACTTACTTTTTTATCTTTTTCAGCTTTAGAATTTTGAGAATTTACATTAGCCTTATTTTCACCAGTATTTTTCATTTTCTCTTCAATGTTTAAAGGTTTTCTTCCAACATGTTCTATACTTCCTTGCATATTTTTTAGAACCTGGTCAATTTTATCTTCAAACATATCATAGCAATCAGCGCATCCTAATAATCCTGTTTTTATAAAATTATCATACTCTTCTCCACAGTTTGTACACGTATTGCTATTCTCCTTCATAAAACTTGGTAATAATTGTTCATCATCAAACAAATCATCAAAGAAATTTGAAAAATGGATTGGCATATTAACCTTAAAATTTGATATTCCCATCTTTTCGGCACATTCTTCGCATAATACCATCTCTTTCTTTACTCCATTAACAATTTGAGTATATTTAACATTAGCTTCATTTTTTCCACAATTTTGACATACCATAATAATCATCCTCCTATAATAGATTTTATTTTAGTCATCTTTTTAACAGTTTTTCATTACCTTTTTACTGTTATAATTTATTTTTTTCTTTTAATATTTTAGCTTTTTATCATAAACATAATTTAATGGTTTTGCTAAAATACACTTTTCTTCTGTAATCTTTTAGTTAATCTTCAACAAGATTTAATAACATATTTTTAAATATGTTAGCTCTTAATTTATCTTTTTCTTTTGGATCTACAGTGAGAACATTGTCACTAGTTGCAACCTTTAAAAGTTTTGCCTCATTTTTAGTAACCATATCATATGATAAAAAATTACTAATAAATATGCTAACTTCTTGAGCCGTTACAGCATCTCCCATACTTGATATTATATGCATTAAATAATTGCTTTTTGTAATGTTTACTTTAGTAATTGTAATATGTCCTCCTCCACCACGCCTGCTTTCAACATAATAACCTTGTGTAGGTTTAAACCTTGTAGATATTACATAATTTATTTGAGATGGCACACAGTTGAACTTTTCTGCTAAATCGTTTCTTTGTATTTCAATACTATCTTCATCATCAAATAAATCCTTTATAAAATCTTCTATCATGTCTGATATTCTCACCTTTTACCGCCTCTTTTCTATTTATATTACTATTTTCATGTCATATTAAATTTTGCTTTCAATCGTTGTTTCGTTTTTGACTTTCAATTGTTTTTTGACTTTGACTTTCTTTGACCTACATTCTTATTATAGCACCATTATTTTTTATGTCAATAGCTTTTTTATAATTTTTATTTCCAATTGGTCTTAATTTTTATATTTTTTTCAATTGACCTTAATATGATGCTGGTTTAAATTTTTAATTTTTGACTTTTCTTTTGCTTTTACATTTTATTTTTATATTTTTCTTTTGTTAATTAATCTGTTAACATCATTATTTATAAACTTAATATTTTTTAGACGTATATTTGTTTTTTTTAGTCATCTCATTTAGCTCATCTGCCCTATTTTTTTGCCTATTAAGCCCAATCCATGCAAAATATGAAGAAACAAATTCTCCATATTTTGTTGTTCCCTCTCCTCCTAGTAATTCTTCTAAATGAAAATTATTGGATTCATCTGTACTACTATCATTTTTATATAAGCCTTCTATTTTTACAATATCAGAATTTTGTTTTTGTAAATTTCTTAATTTTCTATTTTCAATATTTTTCTCTTTAAACATAAAATGCACCTCTTTTAGTTATTTTGTGCATTTTATTTGCTTTTATTCTATATTATCCTTCCAATAGATATTTCTTTTAAGAATACATTTTTCCATTACATTATGAATTCATTTTTAGTATTATTCTTCACCTAACACATATTTTTCTATTGCTTCAGCAACACCATCATTATTATTATCTTTAACAATCACATCTGCAAACTCTTTCATGTATGGAGCACAATTCTCCATCATAACTCCAAGCCCAGCATTTTCAACCATTCTTTTATCATTCATATTATCGCCAATTGCCATTATTTCTTCTTTATTTATTTGCAATCTATCAGCTAATTTTTCAATAGCTCCCCATTTATCAACATCCTTGCTAGTTATTTCTGTATAATAATATTCAACTTTCTTTTCTTCTGTGCCAAGCTTAATATACTTTCTAGCCATATGTTGTAAATCAAGTACATCTACATTCTTTACTTCTCTTAGTTTTCTAATTATACTATCAAAAATTATTTTACTTTCATCGCAAACAGTAATTTTTAGAACTTGTAAGTCTGGATTTTCTTCAACATATTTATATATATTATATATTATTTTTATGTTGGTTTTTTTATCCTCTGGAACATTTTTATTTTCATTATTGTAAAATAAAATGTTATAATTTAGTGATTTTGAAACTGTTAATTTTTCTGTATATATATTAAAAAATATACTATTTTCTTCACAAATTTTAATAATCTGTAAAGCTTTTTGTCTTTCTATAAATTTATCGTATATTATTTGTTCATTTTTCATATCATATAATACAGAACCATTTCCACAAATTATATAATTATCTGCTCCAACTTCATATGCATAACTTCTTGCAGATGAAATTGGTCGTCCAGATGCAATTACTATTTCTGCACCTTTATTTTTTGCTTTTTGTATTGCTTCTTTATTTTTCTCTGATACTTCTCCATATGAATTTAATAAAGTTCCATCTAAATCTATTGCTACTAATTTATACATATTAATTTCCTTTCTATTCTTTCAAAAATATATAATTTAAGACATATTTATAATACTTTAAATTAAGTTTTTTAAATTTTTTTACGGTTTAACAGCAATATTATAACATAGTTTTTATCTTTTTAAACATTTTTTTATTTTTCTTTCATAAAATTTCCAGTTTATTTTTGAAAATTTGAGGCATTATATATACTGTAAAGAGCACATACGCTTTTTAAATACTCACTAGGAGGTGAAAATTATGGCACATTCATCAAGCAATAGCAATTACAAAGTAGTTCCAGAAGCTGCTGATGCATTAAACAAATTCAAATACGAAGTTGCTAGCGAAGTTGGAGTAAATCTAAAAGATGGATACAACGGTGATATATCTGCAAGAGACGCTGGTAGAATTGGTGGAAACATGGTTAAGAAGTTAATACAACAAGCTGAAAGCCAAATGAAATAGTTTTAGTTTTTAATTAGTTAAATTATTATTAATTTTTAGTGATTAATTATTTACAATTAATTATTGGCTATTATTATTAGACAGGATTTTAAGTTCGTTTTATATATTTTATTTTGAAAGAGATAGAATACATAAGGCAGGATTTAATATCCTGCCTTATTATGTAGCAGAAATATTTTTATTTCAAATTTTCGTAATGTATTTTCAACATGGTTATGACACCTTAACTATTCTATACTCATAATTTTCATATTTTTCTATTGCATTTTTTAATAAAGCCTTATATTCTTTTGAATTTTCTTTATGTCTTGTTTTGCAAAAGGCTTGAATTAAACTTGTTTCAATTATTTTTCTATTATATTTTGTAATATCTGGATTTATTATTATTATTTTATTTCTAGCATTTTTTATAAATGTATCTGGCATTCTTTTTATAGCATAATCTTCTGGTGCAAAACCTAGCATTACTCTTATTTTTTCCATACTATTTGCAATTTCTATTTCTGCAATCTCAGAATACATCTTTTTTATAGCTTCACTTACAATTTCAACTGTCCCTATTTTTTTATATCTTACTGGCAAAAATAAATTTACCTCTTTATCATTCATATCTAATTCTAGAACATTTATATTTTTAAAATCGATATTCAAATTTAAACTTTTTCCTAAAACGCTAACTGTTAAATATGTCTTTATTTCCACTGGTTTAGTTAAATCAATTATATTATTATTTTTTAGTTTTAGAATATTCATTTTGTTATCCTCCTATCAAGCTATTATATAAACGTATGTTCGTATTTTGTGTATATTCTACATTGCTTTTTTGAATTTGTCAATAGTTTTTACGAACATTTTTTTGTTTGTTGTATAAAAAAATTATCCACTAAATTAGCGGACAATTTTTTGGTTGACAAATGGTTGACAGTTGACAACTTTTTATTATTTTTTAGTTTATTTTTATAGTTTTATAAACATTAGATAATTGCTACATTACAGTATTATCAACTATTTCATAGCCTCTTCAACTGCAACTGCTATTGAAACTGTAGCACCAACCATTGGGTTGTTACCCATTCCGATTAATCCCATCATATCAACGTGAGCTGGTACTGATGAAGAACCTGCGAATTGAGCATCTGAATGCATTCTTCCCATTGTGTCTGTCATACCATAAGAAGCTGGTCCTGCAGCCATGTTATCTGGATGTAATGTTCTTCCTGTTCCACCGCCTGATGCAACTGAAAAGTATTTCTTTCCTTTTTCATAGCATTCTTTTTTGTATGTTCCAGCAACTGGGTGTTGGAATCTTGTTGGGTTTGTAGAGTTTCCTGTTATAGATACATCTACGTCTTCATGATGCATTATTGCAACACCTTCACGAACATCATTAGCTCCATAGCATCTTACTTTTGCTCTTTCTCCATCTGAGTAAGGAATTTCTTCTACTATTGTTAATTTTCCTGTATAATAATCAAAGTCTGTTTTTACATATGTAAATCCATTAAATCTTGATATTATTTGTGCTGCATCCTTTCCCAAACCATTTAGTATAACTTTTAATGGTTCTTTTCTAACTTTGTTAGCTGATTTTGCAATACCAATTGCTCCTTCTGCTGCTGCAAAGCTTTCATGTCCTGCTAAGAATGCGAAACATTTTGTTTCTTCTGATAAAAGCATTGAAGCTAAGTTTCCGTGTCCTAATCCAACTTTTCTATCATCTGCAACTGAACCTGGTACACAGAATGATTGTAGTCCTTCTCCAATTGCTTTAGCTGCATCTGCTGCTTTTGTGCAACCCTTCTTTATAGCTATTGCTGCACCTACTGTGTAAGCCCAACAAGCATTATCAAAACATATTGGTTGAATTGATTTAACCATTTCAACTGGATCAAATCCTTTGTCTTGACAAATTTTTCTTGCTTCTTCTAAATCTTTTATTCCATATTTATTTAGTACGGGCATAATCTGATCTATTCTTCTTTCATAACCCTCAAATGTTACTGCCATATTATTTGCTCCTTTCATACCTCATAATTATTCTTGTCTTGGGTCTATATATTTTACTGCATCAGCATATCTTCCATATGTTCCTGTAGCTTTTTCTATAGCCTCTTTAGGATCCATTCCACCTTTGATAAAGTCCATCATTTTTCCAAAGTTTAATGCTTTGTATCCTATTATTTGATCATCTTTATCTAATGCTTGGCTTGTTATATATCCTTCTGTAACTTCTAGATACCTTGGTCCTTTTAATGATGTTGAGTATATTGTTCCTATTTGAGATCTGTGACCCTTTCCTAAATCTTCAAGACCTGCACCTATTGTAAGTCCACCTTCTGAGAACGCAGATTGACTTCTTCCATATACTATTTGTAAGAATAATTCTCTCATAGCTGTATTTATGGCATCACATACTAAGTCTGTGTTTAGTGCCTCTAGTATTGTTTTACCTGTAAGTATTTCACCTGCCATGGCTGCTGATTGTGTCATTCCAGAGCATCCTATTGTCTCTATTAATGCTTCTTGTATTACACCTTCTTTTATGTTTAATGTTAATTTACATGCTCCTTGTTGTGGTGCACACCAGCCAATACCATGCGTCAATCCTGAAATATCTTTAATTTCTTTTGCCTTAACCCATTTTCCTTCTTCTGGGATTGGGGCTGGTCCATGATTTACGCCTTTTGCAACTGTGCACATTTTCTCTACGTCTTTTGAATAAATCATATTAATTGCTCCTTTCAATACTATAAAATTACGCGTTACCTTCGTAACAGATACATTATATTACAAAATTCTACATTTTTCAATTTTTTTAGCAAAATTTCCATTAATTTTATCTTAAATATGGCTTTTTTATGTTTTCATTCTAGTATTTGTACTTATATCATTAGAAACCTGTTCTTGGTAATTTCTTTTCCTGAATCATTTCATAAACTGTTGCTACGGCTGTATCCTTTGAACTTACTCGATAATCTAGATTATAACCTTCTAGTACAGTACTATTTTCTATTCTTGTATCATTTTTTAATCCGTCATTTGTTTTCATTATTATATGAGGATTTTTTTCTGATTTAAAACCAACATCAACGTTTCCAAAATAGATTTTTATTTCTGTTACTTTTTCATCCTTTTCTAAATGTAAATCCGACAAAGTTATAAAATTATTTTCTTCTCCGTTTAAATTTTTCTTTAATACCATATATTCATCTTTTTGATTTGTTTTATAATAAATATTATAAATTATGTCTTTATTATATGTTCCTGTTTCTATGCCAGTAATTTTTGCATATTCTGTCGGCAAATAATCATACCACGTAAAGTCTTCTAATTCTACATTTCCTGTATTTTTTATTTCGAAGCTATAATCAATTTCATCATTTGTTTTGGTTATGTTTTTACAAGATTTCGTTATTTCAACCTTTGGGTCTTTTGATTTATTTGTTATATCTAGCATTATAATTTCATTATTTTCCTTTATTTCCACATTGTATATTTTTTCATCTAATATGTACCATTTTTCAGTTTCTACTTCTTGTACTGTGTATCTGCCTTTTTCTAATTTTTTTGATAATGCTACTCCATTTTCGTCAGTTACTATTGTATCAACGATTTTATTAGCCTTATTATAAATATTAAATTTTACACCTTCTATTGGACTACCTTCTTCTTTGTCAATGATATTATTTTTATCTTCGCTTGTTTTAGTTATTTGTATCTGTCCTCTCTTTTTCTCATTTTCAATTACTACTTCGGTTACACTATCTTCATTTACTATTACTTGCATTTTTTCTTCATTTAATACATAATTTTCTAATGTTTCTGTTTCTTTTATATAATAATTTCCAATTGGAATATTTGATAATATCGCTTCTCCATTTTCATCTGTTTTTAATATAGAAACTAATTTTTCGTCCTTATCTTGAATCTCAAATTTCACACCTTCAAGTTTAATTGTAGAATCATCTTTATCTCTTTTTATAATTTTTATCTGTCCCTTTTTCTTTTCATTTTCTATTTTTAATTCTACATTTTCATTCCATTTTACAGTTACATTCTTTTCTTCTCCTATTTTATATTCTTCATTAGTTTTTGTTTCACGTACTATGTAATTGCCGGTATTTACTGTAGTGCTAGCCTTTCCCTGACTATCAGTTACCAAGTGGTCAATAATATTTCCTGTTTCATCAATTATATCAAACTCCACTCCTTCCAAATTAATATTATTATCGTCCTTATCTACTTTTCTTATATTTATTTCACCTTTTTTATGGCTATTTGAAAATGATAATATACAAAATTCTTTATAACCTAATTCTAGTTCTGTCTCTTGCTCATCTAAAATATAACCTTCTTTTGTTGCAGTTTCTTTAATTACTACTTTTCCCTGATACAATCCTTTACAATTGGCAATACCATTTTCATCTGTAGTACAAGTAAATACTTTACCATCTTCATATGTAATAGAGAATGTAACTCCTTCAAGTGGCCTGCTAGTTTCTGCATCAATTTTTACAATTTGTAATTCTGATTTGTCGCCTCCAACATCAAAGTTTATTGTTCCAGTACTTTCTCTTGTTTTGTCTAATAAAATAACATAGTTTTGTCTGCCTTCTATTTTACTTGCAGTATAATATACCGGAAAATCTTCCATTGTTTTTGTATAATATATTTTTAGTTTCGAGTTTTCTAATATTTCTTTTTTGGGAATCATTACTTTAATTATATCTCCGGGCTTAAATTCAGTTTTTGGATTTTCATTTTCATCTACAATAAGTAGCTTCTGACTTTTCCACTCTATTCCTGTAATTCTTACTTCTGCATCTATTCCTGTATCTGTTACCTGATATCTTTTTATACAATATTCAGGATTTTCATCTTCTTCATATTGGCCAATATCAACTATTTCTGGATCTTGTTGTACCTCCTGTTCATTCCAAAATGCTATATTTACTAAATTGTATATAGCATCTATTACTTTTTTCCCTCTTCTTTGTATATCATCTAAATTTTGGTTATTTATCTCAGTCTCTCCGGCTCTGAAATGAGTATATACATTATATGCATTTCCGCCCTCTACATTTCTATATTTAATTACCCAATATACTGCTTGCTTTGTTGCTAAATACGCATCATCTTCTGTTTCAACACCTAATTGCTCTGGAGAAACATTTGGATATCCATTTTTTAATACTCTCCATATCTTTTCATCTTTTAATTCGTATTTTACTTCTGTATCATAATTTTCATCTTCACCAGGCAACCAGCCAACTCCATCTAAATCTTGATCCATGCAATACGCAATCTTTTTACTTCCATCTTTGTCTGTATAGTATGTTCTAGAATAAGTTTTGTACATCCACATTCCTCTGTTTTCGTTCCAATACTGTATTGAATAAAATCCTAAATCTCCTCTTTCGATATTGATTGTATCCCCTATATTAATAGTACTTGCTACCGTAAAAGCAGTCGGCCAAAGTAGCATTAATATTTGTAAAATTACTAATAATTTTTTTAATTTATTCATATTTTTCCTCTCTTTTTAAATATTTTCTTGTACTGCTTGTACACATAATCTCTGGTTTACCTTATTCTTAATACACGTTATTAATGTAAGTCTATTATCTTGCGTTCCTTCTAATTGCCTCCAATCTGTTTCCAGTATTTCTTTTTTCGAATTTACAATATATTTTCTTTCTCCATATTTAGTTGTATACACTATTTCATCTCCTGGTTCTAACTCGTTTATCCTAGCAAAATAAGAATATTTATTTCCTCTGTTGTGAGCTGCAAGTCCAACATTTCCATCATACTTTGCTGTTTCTTCAATATGACCTATGTAATCTTTTAATATTTCATTGGTGCTTCCTTCTTTTACTGTTCCATCCAAATCTATTTTCTCGATTTTTAAAGTTCCTATCAGTTCATCATCAAATCCGTCATCTTCCGTTACTTCTTGTTCTGTACCTTCAGCATCATTTAACTGTTCTGTGGTGTTTTGTTTTTCCGCTTCTATAACTTTTTTGTCATATGAAAATAGAAAGCCTATACCAACAATTAAAACGAGCACGATAAATAAAACAAATAGCTTTTTATTCACTTTTGCCTCCCTTTATTTAATTTCTTACATTGGATTTTATTTTTAGAATAAATTTTTTTGAAAAAATCATTTGTGATATAGTATTTTGATATATCAAATTTTAACTAACGTAATTATACATTGATTTTAAAATATAGTCAATATATTTTTTACATATTTTTACAGTTTTATATGTCATAATTCGACATTTAATTTTAATATAACATTCTTAAAATAAAAAAGATTATAAAACTATCAATTAGCCTTATAATCTTCTATTTTATACTATGCTTCTGGTTCTATTAAACCAAAGTTTTTGTTATCTTTTAATTTGTATATAACATTTACTTTTCCTGTTTCAATGTTAACAAATGTTAAGAATCTATTTTGTGGTTGATCTTCTAATAACAATTTAGCATCCTCTGCTCCCATTGGTTTTATGCTATAATACATTGTCTTTACTATTTCATCTTCTACTTCATGCTCTTCTGCTCTGTTTGCTTCTTTAGCTCTTATAGAGTCTGTCATATTTTGCTTGTCTTTTTTAGTTTTCATTTTTCTAATTTGACCTTCTAATATGTCAATATCTTTATCTATTGAAGCATATAAATCGTTGCTTGCTGTTACAGCTCTGAATGATTCTCCATTAACAGATATTTGCATTTCTGCAACCTGGTCTCCACCTTCTTTTTTTATTGTTACAAATAAATTTATATCTTCTGCATCAAAATATTTTTCTATTCTCTCAGCTTTTGTATCAATATAATTTTTTATTGCATCTGTTGCCTTTAGTTCCTTTCCTGTTATTTTTATGTTCATAAAAATCGCTCCTTTCATTTTATCGAAATGTATTTTATTTTGCGACTTCATTATATATGTTTTTTGTGCTTTTTTCAAGTGTTTTTTGTGCTTTTGTTATTATATTGCATTTTTTATATGTTTTATTTTATACTTTCCTGTTATTAAATATACTTCTACCACATCGAATCTTATTTTCTTGTTTTCAAGTTTGTTTTTACATACATAATATTGAGCTGTTTTTACTATGTGTGCTTGTTTCTGGCTGTTTACTGCTTCTGCCGGTCTACCATATTTTACATTAGTTCGAGCCTTAACTTCCACAAATATTATTTGATTTTGTTCTGTTGCTATTATATCTATTTCTCCTTGCTTTCCACGAAAGTTTCTTTCTAATATTCTGTAACCAGTACATTTAAGATATTTAGTTGCTAAATCTTCTCCCAATTTTCCAACTTCCTGTTTAGTTGACATATTATCTCCCCTTTCCACTCTCAAACAATTAAACAAGTAGTCTCATAAACTACAAATAAATATTTTTCATCATTATTCGCACCCTCTAACTAATCTTTTTATCTACCCTCACATAATAGTTTCCTGGCATTTGTTCAATACTTCCCTCAATCTCCATAATTGTAAGCATCGAACTTACTTCTGCAACATCTTTATTTATTTTTTTTGAGATTTCTTCTGAGTTCATTTCTTTTTCTAACAGTTCATAAATTTTACTAAATTCCCTTGAAACATTTATACTTTCCTGTCCAAGAATGATTTTCTGTTCTCTTTTAATCTCTTTCTCATTAAGATTACATGAATCATTGTAAAATTTCTTTCCATACAAATCTTCTATTAATTGTTGAGGTGTAGTTACTATTTTGGCGCCATCTATCAATAACTCTTTTATTCCAGAACTATTTTTTTGGTCTAGATTTACCGGAATACAATATACATTTTTCTTTTGAAGTTTTGCATATTTAGCAGTTATTTTGCTTCCACTTCTATGTTCTGCCTCTATTACTAAAACTGCATCAGCCAGTCCACTAATTAATCTATTTCTTTTAGGAAAGTTACTCATCTTAGTCTCCTCATCCTCTGCATATTCAGTAATTACACAACCACCAATATCTATAATATTATTGTAAAGCCATAAATTTTGTGTTGGATAAATATATTTAAATCCACCTCCGAGGACAGCAATTGTTTTTCCTTTTTCATGCATAGCACCACAATGTGCCGATGCATCTACGCCTATAGCCATTCCACTAATTACACAAATACCATGTTTTGCAAGTTCTGTTGCAAATATATTTGCATATTTTCTACCATATTCCGAACAATTTCTGGAACCAACTATTGCAACGATTTTATCCGTGTTTAATAAACCCACATTGCCTTTACAATACAGCTGTTCAGGATATTCTCCTATTTGCAACAGCCTTTGTGGGTATTTTTCTTCATAACATTTAATAACTTCTATAATTAATCTTCCTCCTATCCAAAAATACAAACTTTACTAGAAAATTGTAATTGATTTTACCTTTTTCTATTACCTTGTCCAATATTTTCTATCTAAACTTCTATACTGTATAGCTTCTGCTATATGTTTTTTCTTTATTTCTTCTGAATTATCTAAATCCGCTATTGTCCTTGCAACTTTTAAAATTCTTGTATATGCTCTAGCACTCATTTTTAATCTTTCGAATGCTGAATGTAATAATTTTTCGGATTCACTATCTAAGATACAAAATTTGTTTATTAGCTTTGAATTTAATTCTGAATTTGAAAAAATCTTATATTCTTTATATCTTTCTATTTGTTTTTCTCTAGCTTTATTTACTCTTTCTCTTATCTCTTCTGATGTTTCTTCTACTTCATTTTCTTTTAAATCTACATATTGGACTGGATTTACCTCTACCTGAATATCAATTCTGTCTAGCAAAGGTCCACTCAATCTATTCATATATTTATGAATAGCTGTCTCACTACAAGTACATTCTTTTTCCTTTGAACCATAGTATCCACATGGACATGGATTCATAGAAGCAATAAGCATAAATCTGCATGGATACATAATGTTTCCACTTAGTCTATTAATATTCACTTGCCCGTCCTCCATAGGACTTCTAAGTAATTCTAATGTATTTTTATTAAAGTGTGGCAATTCGTCTAAAAATAATACTCCATTATGTGCCAAACTTATTTCTCCCGGCTTAGGAATTTTGCCACCTCCAATAAGTGCCACTGGAGTAATTGTATAATGTGGAGCCCTATACTGCCTGCTATTTATAATTGGATTTTGCTGTGACATTTTGCCTGAAACACTATATATTTTAGTAATTTCAATTGCTTCTTCAAATGTTAAATCTGGCAAAATAGTCGCAACACGTTTTGCTAACATTGTTTTCCCAGAACCAGGGCTACCAATCAAAAGACAATTATGACCTCCAGCAGTTGCAACTTCTAATGCTCTTTTTACTCCTTTATGTCCTTTCACATCACTAAAATCTACATTTTGGTATATGCTATCACATTTATACTTTTCTCTTTCCTCTGGTAAAATTTTAACTCGATTGTCTAAATATCCAATTACTTCTCTAAGATTTTCTACTCCAATTACATTTATTCCATCTACTAATGCTCCCTCTTTAGCATTTTCTTTTGGTAGTATTATTCTAGTAATCCCCATTCTCTTTGCCTCTAAACAAATTGGTAAAATTCCATTAACCTTATTTATAACTCCATCCAATGACAGCTCACCCACAATAGCCGTTTTTTCTTCTATTCTTTTTATTACGCCCATGTTTAATAAAATAGCTACCGCAATTGGTAAATCATAAAATGTTCCTTCTTTTTTTAAATCTGCTGGAGACAAATTAACTATAATTTTTCTACTTAAGAACTCATACCCAGAGTTTTTTATTGCAGTTTTCACTCTCTCTTTAGCTTCTTTAACACTAATATCAGGCAAACCAACAATCTCCCAGCAAGGCATACCAGATGAAATATCTACTTGTACTTCAATCAAATAACCTTCTAAGCCTCTGAGCGCAATACTATTAACCTTTGATAGCATTTAATGCACCACTTCCCTATAAAAATTTTATAATTGGATTTTTATAGAATTAATTTTCTTGAATAAAAATATCTGATTTAAACTTTAATTATTATATGCCATAATTTTCCATTTTGCAAGTATAACTCATCGTCAAATTTCTACAAAATGTGACATACATAATTATTATCAGTTAATCCTAGAACTTCTGACACTAATAATATATTTTTCTACACAATAAAATCTTGATAAGTTTTATCCTATCAAGATTTACATATATAACTTATTTTCTTTTATATATTTTACAATTTCAGGTCTTGTATATTTTTCACACTCTTCATAATTTTGGTTTTGTATGAATTTTCTAATAATTCCAGAGCTTACATTTGAATATTGTTCTACACTTAAAAATTTAAAATTATCTCTGTTTTGTTTTAATAAGCCATGTGTATCTATCATACTCTTAGAGTTCGAACCATTTCTTTCAAATATTATATATTTGTAATTTTCTATTAATTCTTTTGCATTTTTCCAAGTAGGTAATTTTTCAAAATTATCTGCTCCCATTATATAATAATTTTCTGTGTTTTTATATTTTTGCTCTATCAATTCAAATGCCTGCAAGGTATTTAAAGGCTCTTTTCTTCCTAACTCAATGTTCTCAACCTTTATTTTATCGTCACAAATAAGCTCCAACATTTTATATCTATTATTTTCATCTATCAAACTAGGCTTATTATATAAATTTCCAACAGGAACAAAATATACTGCATCTAGATTAAATTTTTCTATCGACATTTTTGCAATATTTATGTGTGCATATGTTGGTGGATTGAAGCTTCCACCAAAAAATCCTAATTTTTTCACGTTTTTTAAGCCTCCTACATTGAATTTCATGGTCAATTATACGTATTTTTTTACTTTTTGTAAAGATTTTTCTACTAATCCTTGCAAATTTGCTAATTTCATGGTACAATAATATGCGTTATAATTACAAACTCAAAGGGAGGTGCAATAAACATGCCAAATATCAAATCTGCAATCAAACGTGTAAACGTTATAGAGAAGAAAACTGCTAGAAATAATATGATTAAATCTGGATATAAATCAGCTGTTAAGAAATTTGAGCAAGCTGTTGAAGCTGGAAAAGTTGAAGACGCAAAAGTTTTACTTTCTGAAGCTACAAAGAAAATAGACCAAGCTTGTACAAAAGGAGTTATCGTTAAGAATACAGCTTCTAGAAAAAAATCTGCTTTAGCAAAAAAATTAAATGCAATAAATGCATAAATAAAAAATTGTGCACAGTTTTTTATTGAGTAGAATCGTAATAACATTTGTTATTACGATTTTATTTTTTCAATATACTTATTTTCCCTTTCGCCTCATACACTATTACCCTCCCATATTCTTATTTTCCATTTATTTCAACTATATTTTTCATCTTCTATGTGATATCATTTATATAGTAGAGTTTTACATAGATAACTAGAAAGGATGGATTTTTGAATGTTTTTGAACTTTTTTAATAAATTTCTTTCTGTTTTTGATTTTTCTTTTGAGCAAAAAGTAAAAAATCTTATGGCTACAGGGTTACGAATTTCGTTTATTTTAGTACTATTTGCCACACTTATAATGTCTATTTACTTAACCATGAATCAATCTTACATAGTATATGAAATTGGCTCTTCTCTTTTTAAATCTTTCACAATGTTTATGGCAATTTTCTTTATAAGTGGAATTGCATTTAATACTATTTTAAAAGAAAAAACTAATAGATAAATTTTCTAACCTATATTTTCATAAAAAAGATGCACATTTAAAGTAATTAAACTCTTTGTGCATCTTTACTATTATTTATTCATTTCTTCTATAAACATTTTGTTCAACATTTGTGGATTTGCTTTCCCTTTTGTTGATTTCATGGCTTGTTCAACTAAGAATCCTAAGGCTCTATCTTTTCCTGCTTTGTAGTCTGCTATTGATTGTGGATTTGCTTCTAATACTTGCATTACAACCTCTTTTATAGCACCTTCATCAGAAATTTGTATCCAGCCTTTTGCTTTTATTATTTCTTCTGGGTTACGTGTTGTAGCATCTTCTACAAACATTTCTTCAAGCACTTTTTTACCTATTGCAGAACTTATTGTTCCTTTGTCTATCAATTCTACTAGACTTGCAAGTTCAGCTCCTGTAAATGGAATGTGTTCTGGCTCTAGCTCTTCCTCATTTAATATACGAGAAATGTCTGATAAAATCCAGTTTGCAACTGCTTTTGCATTTTTGCATATTTTCTCTGCATTTTCAAACAAGTTTGATAAATATTTAGAAGCTGTAAGTAATCTAGCATCTTTCTCAGATAGTTTGTACTCTTCCATATATCTTGATTTTCTGCTTTCTGGCAACTCTGGAAGTGTTTTTCTTATATTTTCTATATATTCATCAGATAATTTTATTGCAACCAAGTCTGGCTCTGGGAAATATCTGTAATCTTGTGCATCTTCCTTATTTCTCATAGAAAATGTTCTACCAGATACATCGTCCCATCTTAGAGTTTCTTGCTCTATAATTCCGCCATTATCTAGTACTTCTGACTGTCTTTGAATTTCATATTCTATTGCTCTTGAAATTGACTTAAATGAGTTCATGTTCTTCATTTCTGTACGTGTTCCAAATGGTGTTCCTGGCTTATGTATAGAAACGTTTACGTCTGCTCTAAATGAACCTTCTTGCATCTTACAATCAGATACTTCTATGTATTCTAATGTAGATTTTAATTTTTTCAAATAAGCATCAGCTTCTTTTGCAGACCTTAAGTCTGGTTCAGAAACTATTTCTATTAGAGGAACTCCAGCTCTGTTTAAATCAACTAAGCTTCCCTCGCTAAACTCGTTGTGGTTTAACTTTCCAGCATCTTCTTCAATATGAATTCTTAAAATTCTTATTTTTTTCTTTTCACCGTTTTCTTCTTCAATTTCTATGTAACCATTGTTGCAAAGAGGCTTGTCAAACTGTGAAATCTGGTAAGATTTTGGTAAGTCTGGGTAAAAATAATTTTTTCTATCGTTTTTACTGTCTTTTGAAATTGAACAATTTGTTGCAAGGCCTGCTTTTACAGCATATTCTACTACTTTTTCGTTTAATACTGGAAGAGTTCCTGGCATTGCCATACAAATTGGGCATGTGTGTGTATTTGGCATTCCACCAAATTCTGTTGAGCAGTTGCAGAATATTTTTGTTTTTGTAGAAAGCTCTGCATGGACCTCTAGTCCTATAACAACTTCATAATCTTCTCTTGCCATTTTTTACTCTCCTTTCTTAAATTCTGGTTTATATTTTTCTCTGAATTTTTCTTTTTGCTCAAATGTATATGCAGCATTTAATATTGTTTCTTCATCGAATCTGTTTCCAATAAGTTGCATTCCTATTGGCATTCCTTCGCTATCAACTCCGCAAGGTATTGATATTGCTGGAACTCCGGCAATATTTATTGAAACTGTGCATATATCAGCTAAATACATTTCTAATGGATTGTTTGATTTTTCTCCAATTCCGAATGCTGTTGTTGGAGCAACAGGTGTTAATAAAACATCATATTTTTCGAAGTTTTTGTCAAATTCTCTTTTTACGAATGTACGTACTTTTTGAGCTTTTTTGTAATATGCATCGTAATAACCAGATGATAGTACATAAGTTCCTAATATAATTCTTCTTTTTACTTCTGGTCCGAAGGCTTCACTTCTTGAATTTACGAATAATTCTTTCAAATTTTTGTAGTCTTTTGCTCTGTATCCATAGCGGATTCCATCAAATCTACCTAAGTTTGAACTTGCTTCTGCACATGCTATTATGTAGTATGTTGCAAGTGCATACTCGGCAACATCAAGTGAGCATTCTTCAACAATTGCTCCCATTTCTTTGTATTTTTCTATGGCTTCTTCTAGTTTTGCTTTTACTTCAGCATTTATTCCTTCTCCAAAGAATTCCTTTGGAACGCCTATTTTTAATCCTTTAACATCATTTTTCAAAGACTTTGTATAGTCTTTTTTTTCTATGTTATATGATGTAGAATCTTTTTCATCATGGCCTGCAATCAAGTTTAAAAGCATAGCACAATCTGTTACGTCTTTTGTAATTGGTCCTACTTGGTCTAATGATGAAGCAAATGCAACTAGTCCATATCTTGAAACTAATCCATAAGTTGGTTTCAATCCTACAACTCCACAGAAAGATGATGGCTCACGAATAGATCCACCTGTGTCTGAACCTAAAGCCCATGGCACCATGTCTGCTGCAACTGCTGCTGCAGAACCACCTGATGAACCTCCTGGTACTTTGTTTAAATTCCATGGGTTATGTGTAATTTGCATTGCAGAATTTTCTGTTGAACTTCCCATAGCAAATTCATCCATGTTTATCTTTCCTAAACTGATTATGTCTTGCTCTTTTAGCTTTTCAACAACTGTCGCATCATATGGTGCAACAAAGTTTTCTAGCATTTTAGATGCACATGTTGTTTTTACTCCATTCGTGCATAGGTTGTCCTTTATTCCAATTGGAACACCTGCAAAACCTGACTTTGCTCCACTTTTTCTTTCTTCATCAACCTTAACAGCTTCTTTTTCTGCTTCATCTAAAGTAGTTGTAATAAAAGCTTTTACATCTTTTTCTTTATCTTCAATTCTTGCTTTGTAAGCTTTTACAATTTCTTCTGAAGATAATTCGTTTTTATTCAATTTTTCCACAAGCTCGTGGACTGTAAGTCTTGTAATATCTTCCATCTGCCAATTTACCTCCTATATATGTTTTTTTACCTCCGTAAAAATCTCGTCATTTATATCTTGAATAGTTCTAATTTTTCCATCTTTAACACATTTTATTTCGTACCAATTATATTCTTTAGAAAGCTCGCATGCAGCATTATAGGCTTGTGTTAAATACACTTGGTCTTTCTCATGTATGTCCTTTTTTGCCTCATGCGTTATTTTATTTTCTCTATTTTTCATAAGCTTTGCAGAATATTCTGGTGGCATATTCAAGAAAAATACCTCTGCTGGAACTGGAAGTCCATATAAATTAAACTCAAAATCCCATAACCAGTCTAAAAACTTTTTTCTTTCAGCCTTATCTTGAATTTTTCCTGCCTGATGAACCATATTAGCCGTGGTATATCTATCTGCAAGGATTATTCCACCATTCTCATAGTACTCTTTATATTGTGTTACATAAGTGGCATATCTATCTGCCGCATAAAATGTAGAAGCAATATATGGGCTAATTGCTTTTGCATCTGTGCCAAACTCTCCAGCCAAATACATTTTAACTAGTGAAGATGATGGACTATCGTAGTTTGGAAAACTAACAGTTCTATAATCTATTTTTTCGTCTGTTAGCCTCTTCTTCAAAGTCTCTAGTTGTGTCTGCTTGCCACTTCCATCTGTTCCATCTATTACAAATAATTTTCCCATATTCATGCGTTCCTTTCTCTCTTAAGATATAACCTTTGGTATTTTAAACATATCTCTTTCTTTTTCTGGTGCGTTTGCCATTAGTCCCTCATGATTTTCAAATATTTTTACTTCATCTTTTCTAAATACATTTGAATTTTCGTTTGCACCGATTGTTTCTTGTAAATTATCTATTGGTGCTTTGTTTACAACTTCTGCAAAATTCAAAATATCTTGCAAATTGGCTAAATAGTTGTCTATTTCATCATCTTTTATTTTTAAATCTGCAAGATTTGCTATATGTAATAATTCTTCTTTACTAACTTTCACTTTTATCACTTTCCTTTCGTGGCGTCTTGAAAGCCTTATTTTTATACTTCCATATTCTACAATAAAAATGGTGTAAAATCAATACTATTGTGCACTTTTTAATAGTTTTGTTGTGCAACTTTTGTCAATTTTGTTGTGCATTTTTATATTACAAAAGCAGATACTTTAATTGAACGTTCCCTGCTTGTGCATATTATTTTTCTCCAAAAACTCCCTTTTTTATCCCCTTGCATTTTACTAATTTTCATGTTATAATTCTAATTGATGGTGCATTATTCTAGTAATGCTTTCTATTATGAGGGTGGGGCTAAAAATCCACTAAAGGGCACATCGTTGAAGTTTCTTGTTAATGCGCGAAATGCCAGTTTTGTGTGTTTTCAGGGAGTAAGATTTTAGGGAAATATGTAATGGCATACATATCAGGCTCCCTATTATCGCGGAGGCTTAGATAGATTTACATTTTAAGTATAACCTATGTACAAATACATAGTGTAGCCTGTCTTGAGTGATAGCATTGGGATTATACGTTTATCTTTGTATATGAAATTTCTATTGCAAAAGGGACTAATCTTAGAAAAGTATTTCAAGGAAAACTTCTAGAATGTTTGTTTCATTAGAAGCATAGAATTGTAAGGATTAAGGTACGGACTTAAGTGGCAATCTGGCATTCCTTTACATGGAATATCTGCTTGAAAAGGAAACTGCTTAACAGTAATGTTAAGTAGCAGATAGAGAAATTAGGCTAGACCTCAAACCGTAAAATTTACTTATAATTTTACCATCTTAACTTTAATTTAGAAATTAATCGATAGTGTTCTAACACTATCGAAATATTTAATTTAAGGAGATTTTTTAATTATATGAGTAAAAAAGATAAATCCTCTAAGGAGAATTTAACAAACACAGAAGATTCCACCAATTCAACCAATAAAGCAAATAACAATTCAAAGAATAAAGTGGCGGAAAACAATAGTGTAACCAATTCAAAAATTAATAAAGAAAAAAACTCTAATATAAGGTGGTTAGTCACTGTATTTATCACAACATTTATTTTGTCAATTGTATTCTCATTTATATCAACAAACTCGATTACAAATTTACCATTATTTCCTGCTGTATTAATATTATTTTTAGTTATATTTATTGGTATATTTTTTGATATAATTGGTGTTGCTGTTACCGTTGCAGACGAAAATGAATTCCATGCAAAAGCATCAAAAAGAATCGCAGGCTCCAAAACATCTGTAAAATTAATTAGAAATTCTGCCAAGGTTGCAAACTTCTGTGCCGATGTAATTGGTGATATATGTGGGGTTTTAAGTGGTTCAATAAGTGCTTCAATAGCATTAAAAATTACAGCTTCATTTAGAATTTCATTCAACATACAATTTTTAATAAGTGCATTGGTAGCCTCACTTACAGTATCAGGCAAAGCCATTGGAAAAACTATAGCACAGAAAAATTCAACAAAAATAGTACATGCTGTTGCAGTAGTTCTTAACAAACTACACTTAAACCAAAAATAGACATGCAAAATGAGCAAATATGTACAACCTAGGAACAGAGCAGAAATTGTATATTTCCAATAAAATAAGTACTAATTTATATTTCATAACGTTTTAACACATTGCTCTTAGACGGAGCTCCTTGCGAGCTCCTCAAAAAGCAAACTTCTTGTTTTACTTTAAAAATATAAATTAGTACTTTTTATTTAATATTTTGCATGCAATTTTTTTTCGTTCCCGAATTGTATCTTTTTCCCTATTTGTATCTTATTACTCTATATTGTATTTTTAATAATATTTTTAATACAGAGTTGTTTAATGGGTATGATCTATGTAGTCCAGATAAGTCAAGTTTGTCACTTAAGTTTATCCTATTATCAGTCAAATTTTGTACATATCCAGCCTGCCATAAAGTGTCTCTTTCTGCATTTGTATATAATCCATATGGATACGTAAATACTTTTAAAATGTTATTATCTTCTAGATTATTTTCCAAATCTTCTTGAGCCTTATTAGTGTCTGAAAGCAATCTTTCTGGAGTTTCTTTATCATATTGTGTATGTGTATAACCATGAAGATAGATTGACATTAGTCCGCTTTCTTTCATTTCTCTTGCTTCGTCCCATGTGTAATATCCATTTGTTCCAACTGTATCACTTATTTCGAATGATGTCATTGGAATGTTATATTTTTTTGCAATCTCGAATGCATATTTGTACACTCCTGTATATCCATCGTCAAAAGTTACTAAAAAGCTCCATTTTGGTATTGCTTTCTCTCCATTTTTATATGCTACTAGGTCTTCATAACTTATTGGTTTGTAACCCAATTTCATAAGTCCTGTAATTTGTTTTTCAAATTGTTTTGCAGTTGTTTGCATATAGTCATATTCTATTTGTGATTCGTCCTCAACTATATCATGATATACGAATACTGGTATTTGTAAATTTTTTTCACCAATATAATATGTGTTGTTTACTGTTGCCACCTCATAAATTATAAAACTTACTATTGCAAGTATTAATACTAGTAATACCGATAATATAACTTTTTTTACCGTGCTCATTTTTTTCTTTTCTAATTTTTCTTCTTTATTCATTATTATCTACTTTCCTCCTCTACCTTTGAAACTTTTTTCATTCCTTGTATCTTTTTATTTCCAACAGTTCTAAGCCCATTGTCCATAAGTTTTATTAGTTCTTTTTCCTCAATAGGTAAAAATGTTCCTGTTTTTTCCGAATAAATATATCTCACATACTCATTTTTTTCTTTGTTTGCAGATATACAACAGGTATATTTTCTCTCCCCATCTTCTTCAACATACATATCCATAATTTGAACTTTTTTAGCTTCCTTTGTACTAAAAACATCGGGTAAAATCATCTCATAATATAGCATTTTTTCTACAAAGCCCATATCAGTACCAGACATAAAACCCTCAATTTTTTTAAGTGCATATTTCATTTTTTGTTCCATGTTCGGTATCAGTTCTAATTTATCCCTAAGCCTATCTATCAATATAGCTAAATATTCGTCTCCCTCATATGTATAGCCAAACTTTTCATCCATTTCCTGCATTTGTTCGTCTGAAATTAATTTTCTTGTTGAATAATCTGGCTCTCTCCCAAATAGTCTTGTTTTCCTATGAGCTTGTATGAATTTCATATCTCTTTGTAAATCCGCCTCATATTCAACCCCATCTATTTTGAAAATTGAATAAACATGTAAATCATCTTCCGCATGAACAGCTTCAGCCTCTATTCCAATTCTTTGAAGTAAGCTATTATATGTGTTTGTAAGTGATACACATATAACCTTGTTACTCTTCAAATCTTTAGGAGTTTGTATTTTTCTTGCTGACCTATATATCATCCTTCTGGTTTTACTATTTCCAAGCCAGTATTTCTCGTCAAATGTAAACAATTTGCCTAATTGCAAATAAATGTATCTTGCTTGTTCAATTTGGGTTAAATTTGCAGGCATTCTTCTTAATACATTTTCAGTCAAATTATTAATGTCCATAAAATCACGTCCTTTTATGTGAAATATTATACTCTACTAACTCAATTTATTCAACAAAAAACTTAAATTATTTATGCCAATTTCCCAATTTTGCTATGTTTTGTGAAAACAGCAATATGGTGTGTAAATAAAATTTACACACCATATAATACACTGTCTAAACTAATTTTATAAAATTAGAAAGTTCTTACTAAACGTACTGGATATTTATTACTACGAGCCTCAATACCATTAGACATGACGGCATAAAAACTAATATAGTAACTATGGTTACTGCCAAAACCGGTGAATGCAGTAGACGACCAATATATTCTTTCTAATCCATATTCACCATAGTTTGAATTTGTTATTTTTAACTGTCCAGCAAATGTACTCCATGTAGCTATAGTTGGAGTCTTCCATTCTCCTGAGGTTATACTTTGGGCATTTGCAAATGCATATGTAGAACTATTATTATAATCACTCAGTGCCATTACATTAAATCTTGAATTTCCGCTGCCTCTTGCTGATAAAACATTCTTTGTTCCAAATGGGCCATTATAATTTGTTTGACTTATATAATACTCTTTTAGCCCTGTTACAGTAGATATTGTATAATTAGTGCCTCCCCATGAGCCACTTCCACCATTTTTAAAGTCTGCAAATATTATTCCATCTGGTGTTCCATCTCCATCTGTATCTGCATAATAACCTACTCCTGAATTTCCGGTAAATGTTTGATATTTTACTGTTACAGAATATGTTGCCGTTTTTTCATTATAGTTTGTGTTAGATGCACTCTTTACAGTTATTGTTGCACTTCCTACTCCAACTGATTTTACTGTTACCGTATTTCCACTTACAGTTACTGTTGCTACTTTTGTATTCGAAGACGATGCAGTTATACTTCCAGTGTTACCGCTAACTGTAAATGTTGTGCTATTTGGATAATTAATTGTTCCGCTTGTTGCTGATAATGTTAATGTTCCTGCTGCTTTATTTACTTTTACCGTTTGTGTCGTACTTTGTGTTTTATAACCAGCTTTGCTTGCTCTTACTGTTACTGTAAACGAAGAAACATTTGTTATTGTCGGCATTGTCGTACTATACGTGCCTCCATTTATTGAATATTCTAATTTTGCATCACTTGGATTTACACTTACATTTGTTATTGCATTGTGTGCCTTTCCATCATATGTTCCTATGTATGGTGTTGCACTTAAGCTTATTGTCCCATTTTGTACTGTTGCCGTATATGTTGCTGATTTTGCATTGTAATTTGTTGCAGTCGCACTTGTTACTGTTATTGTTGCTTTGCCTGCTGTTGTTCCCGATTTTACTGTTACAGTATTCCCACTTACACTTGCTGTTGCTATATTATTATTATTTGAAGAAACACTTAATGCTCCTGTATTTCCACTTACTGTGAATGTTCCACTATTTGGATATGTGTATGTTCCACTCGTCGCAGATAACGTTAATTTTCCTTCTGCTTTGCTTACTTTTACTGTTTCTGTTGTTATTTGTGTCTTATAGCCTTCTTTGCTTGCCTTTACTGTTACTGTAAATGATGAACTATTGGTTACTGTTGGCATTGTTGTACTATAGGTTGTTCCATTTGTTGAATATTCTATTTTTGCATCACTTGGATTTGCACTTACATTTGTTAATGCATTATGTGCTTTTCCATCATATGTTCCATTATATGGTGTTGCACTTAAGCTTATTGTCCCATTATTTACTGTTGCAGTATATGTTGCTGATTTTTCATTGTAATTGCTTGCTTCTGCACTTGTTACTGTTATTGTTGCCTTTCCCGCGGTTGTTCCCGATTTTACTGTTACAGTATTTCCACTTACACTTGCTGTTGCTATATTGTTATTATTTGAAGAAACACTTAATGTTCCTGTATTTCCACTTACTGTAAAAGTTGTGTTACTTGGATATGTTATTGTTCCACTCGTCGCAGATAACTTTAATTTTCCTTCTGCTCTGCTTACTTTTACTGTTTCTGTTGTTATTTGTGTCTTATAGCCTTCTTTACTTGCCTTTACTGTTACTGTAAACTCTGATGTATTCGTTATTGTTGGCATTTCTTCATTGTATTCGTTTCCATCTAATGAATATTCTAATTTGGCATCACTTGGGTTTGTACTTATACTCGTAAATGCATTATGTGCTTGTCCATCATATACTCCATCGTATGGAATTGCCTCTAATTCTATTGTTCCATTTTTAACTGTTGCCACATGTATTACTTTATTTTCTGCGTACTCTCCATTTGCTGCACTTCTTACTATTATATTGGCCTTTCCAGCTACTGTTTCTGGTTTTACTGTTATTGTATTTCCATCAATAGATGCTGTTGCTATGTTTGAAGCATCTGAGCTTACTGTCAGCTCCCCTCTTGATGTGTTATTTGTTACTTCAAATGTTCCACTATTTGGATACGTATATATTCCATTTTTTGAAGATATCGTCAAATCGTCTGCTTTTGCAATTCCATCATATATTATTTCTACATCTCCGTTTTCCTTATCTTTTACTAAAAATTTATATTCATCATTTACTATTATCTCTGCATTTTTTTCATCTACTTTTTCTTTAGAACTTAAATTATAATTCTTCTTCCCAGTACTTATTTGTTCCAAATATGTATCCAAGTCAACTTTTTTACTCTCAACCTGTATATCTACCTTTTCAAGTTCTAATGCTTCTTTTATTCCTGCTACTGTTTGTATTTTTTGTGTACTCTTTGCCTTATCAAACAAATTGTTATTTCCAACTACCAGATTAATCGTTACACCCGATAATATCATTATTATTACAATTGTTATTACTAAAGCAATTAAAGTAATTCCTCTCATTTCTTTTGTTCTCATACTTTTTTTTCCTCCTATGTTATCCTATAATCATTAATTATTCTACTTAATGATAAATTAACTGAAATAATTATAGCAAAAAAAATATAAAAATCAAGATAAAAAAGTAATTGTTATATAAAAGTAATTTTTAATTCTAATGTGAAATCATACAAATAAAAATACCTATAATTGGCTAGGTATATATATAGTTAAACTATGAGTATTATCATTAAGTACAAGACTTAACGAGATTTTTTTATATGTTTTACCTTTTGCATATATATTTTTCCTAATTTTCTCTTTTATATATTTTTTCATACAATATTATTATGTTGTATTATACTTTTCAAAAACGCAAGCTTCCCGACCACTTTTAATACTAGTGTATTAAAAGTGGTCGGGAATAAGCATATTTTTGTGTTTAAATAATTATTTAAAATAATTTAATGCTGTAACCAAACTATTTTTTCATTTTTGCCCGCATGTGTAGTTTAACCAAAGCTTAGAACTCCTTCTGCCTTTTCCACAATTTTCAGCCTTGTTTGATGGAGTATTATATTATGGTTTTTCGTCAGTTAGTTCTCCAAAAGCACTAATCTTGACAAGGTCATATTTTTTACTTAATGCGATACAGTAACTAGATTCCATGCTCCATTTGAGTCTTTTCCTCCTGTAAATAGAGCAGATGATAATGAAACTAGTGGTCGAAGAGTATAACTATTGTCCGCTGTAGAGTTACCGTTCGTGCCATACAAATGATTGTCACCATTTGAAGTACCAGCAAATCGAAGGCCAAAATGAGAAACATAACTATCCGAACCAACACAACGTGCCGAAATCCAATATGATGTTGAATTATTTAATACATTTGCTGCTGCTCCGTAATTATCATTGTTTATTGATATATAGTAACTTGTTTGGGTTACTGTCAATACGCTTGTTTTCTTATTTGTTTTATCCGTCATTGGTTCTGTATCCTCAATACTCTCATTATATGGGTCATTTCCTTTTGTTATATCTGGTTGTGTTATTGTACTTACATTTATTCCTGCTCCTATTTGTCCTTCATATAATGCTGGATACCAGTTGTAATAATCTGAAGTTCTTGTTACCCCATACTTTAATGCTCCACTTGAACTCTTATTTCTTGCACTTATTCCTATTGTTGTTAAATGTTTCTCCATATCTAATAAACTTATATTTCTTGCTTTTACATTTAATTTTTTATTACTATATTGTGCCTCACATATAGAATTCATTATATATGGTCCATTATTATATCCTAATGTTCCATAAAATGCTATTTTTTTACTTGTTGGATTTGTGCTTATTATATCTATTTTATTGTTTTCTTTATCTATATTTAACACTTGCCAAGTTAACCCAGTGGTTTGTTCTATTGTTTGATTGCTTGCGCCACTATATGATGAGGATAATGAATAGCTTGCCGATGTATCATATGTATAATTTACATAATCTCCTATTTGTACATCATTTAAATTAACTCCATCTTTAAACTGATCTACCGTTACACTTACTCTTTTTATATATTCCTTCTCATTTACAGTTCCTATTACAAAAAAATGATATGTTCCATTTTTCGTTACTGCATATGGTACCCCTGGTTCTACCGTTGTAATTCCTCCTTTTATTGAATGATTAAATGTTATATAAAGTGTATTTCCTAAATATGTACTTTCCTTTCCTAAAGCTGTTCCACTACCATTACTATTTTCAACCACTTTTATTCCATTTATTTCACTTTCTGGAGTTTGTGTTTCACTTCCATTTGTGTTTTCTCCTGAATTTCCACCAGTATTATTACCATCTGATGTACCAGGTTTATTATCTACCGTTATTGTATATCCATTTTTCGATATTGTTAATGTTCCATCTTCATTTCTAGTTACATTATCTATTCTATTTGGTACCTTTGTTTTTAAAAATTCTTCTAATGTTTCTCCGTTTCTTGCCAAATAATATTCTAGAACTACTTTATTCATTATTTCTTTTGCTTCGCTTTCTTCTGTTAACTTCGCCGATTCCTGTGCACTCTTTATTACTCCATCATCTCCAACAACAGCATTAATACTCACTCCTGCTAGTATTAATAAAACTACTATAGTTACTACCAGTGATATTAATGTTATTCCGTCTTTTTTATTATTATTTAATTTCTTCATATGTATCTCCTTCACTTTTTCTTCTTTTCATAACATTTATATTAATTTTATAACATTTTGTTTTAAAAATCAATATAACGTTTTGTTTTATCATATAATTTTTTTATAGTAAATTTTTCCAATTTTTTATAAAAGGAGTTTATAATATGGAAACACGTATAAAAATTTTAAGAGAAGACCATGATTTAACTCAAAAACAACTTAGTAGCCTTCTTAATATTTCTCAAGTTGCTTATTCTTACTACGAGCTCGAGAAAAGAAGTATACCTTTAGAGTTACTATCAAAACTTGCAGATTTTTATGAAACAAGTGTAGATTATCTATTATATAGAACTGATGAATATATTCCTTATCCTAAAGTTAAACAAAAAAATGCCTAAATAATTCATATTTTAATAAATGATTGTATAGTTTTGCAGTTTTATTAATTTGATGAATTATTTTTTATTTTACAGTAAATTTTATTATCGTAAAAAAATTCTTATTCCATTACAATAATAGGGAAAAAATCTACAATCTTCTAAAATAATTGTATTTTTCAGTTTCTTTTTACCCTATTCTATGATATAATACTTGCATATTTACAGAGAAAGGAAGATTTTTCATGTCATATAATTATAAAGAAATAGAGAAAAAATGGCAAAATAAATGGGAAAAAGAAGGAACTTTTCACGCAGAAAATAATTCTTCTAAGAAAAAATGGTATGGTTTAATCGAATTTCCATATCCATCTGGACAAGGATTGCATGTTGGTCATCCAAGATCTTATACTGCAATGGATATTGTTGCAAGAAAAAGAAGAATGCAAGGCTATAATGTATTGTTTCCAATAGGATTTGACGCTTTTGGATTGCCTGCTGAAAACTTTGCAATTAAGAACCACATTCACCCAAAGATTGTTACAGAACAAAATATAGCAAACTTCACAAGACAATTGAAATCAATTGGTTTTTCTTTTGATTGGTCAAGAGTTATAAATACAACAGATCCAGAGTATTACAAATGGACTCAATGGATTTTTATTCAATTATATAAACATGGTTTAGCATATAAGGCTACTATGCCAATTAACTTCTGTACTGGCTGTAAGGTTGGTCTTTCTAACGAGGAAGTTGTAAATGGCGTTTGCGAGAGATGCGGTAGCCCAGTTGTTCAAAAGGAAAAGAGCCAATGGATGCTTAAGATTACAGATTATGCCCAAAGATTAATTGATGATTTGGACGATGTTGATTTTCTTGAGAAGATTAAAATTCAACAAAGAAACTGGATTGGAAGAAGCGAAGGCGCTGAACTTGATTTTGGTATAGCTGATTCTGATGAAAAATTAAGAGTTTACACAACTAGACCAGATACTTTATTTGGTGCTACTTACATGGTTGTTGCTCCAGAACATCATATTATTGAAAAATTAAAAGATAAGATTACAAACTTAGATGAAATTAAAGCTTACCAAACAGCAGCAAGTTTAAAATCTGATTTTGAACGTTCTGAATTAAATAAAGATAAAACAGGTGTTGAAATTAAAGGAATTAAAGCTATAAACCCTGCAACAGGAAAGGAAATTCCAATTTGGGTTTCAGATTATGTTTTAATTACTTATGGTACTGGTGCAATTATGGCTGTTCCAGCACATGATGAAAGAGACTATGCTTTTGCTACAAAATTCGGATTAAACATCGTTCCAGTAATCGAAGGCGGAGATGTTTCTAAAGAAGCTTATTCTGGTGACGGAGTTCATATTAATTCTGATTTCTTAAATGGAATGAATAAGCAAGATGCAATTGCTAAGATGATTTCATGGATTGAAGAAAAAGGAATAGGAAAAAAGAAAGTTAACTACAAATTACGTGATTGGGTATTCTCTCGTCAACGTTACTGGGGCGAACCAATTCCAATGGTTCACTGTGATAAATGTGGTTGGGTTCCAGTTCCAGAAGACCAATTGCCACTTGTTTTACCAGATGTAAAAGATTATGAGCCCGGCGAAAACGGTGAATCTCCACTTGCAAAGCATACAGAATGGACTGAAACTACATGTCCTCACTGTGGTGGTCATGCAACAAGAGAAACAGATACAATGCCACAATGGGCTGGTTCATCTTGGTATTTCTTAAGATACATGGACCCACACAATGACAAGGCTTTGGCTTCTAAAGAAGCATTAGAGTACTGGTCTCCTGTTGATTGGTATAACGGTGGAATGGAGCATACTACCCTACACTTGTTGTATTCAAGATTCTGGCACAAGTTCTTATATGATATTGGAGTTGTTCCAACAAAAGAACCATATGCAAAACGTACTTCTCATGGAATGATTTTAGGATCTAATGGAGAAAAAATGAGCAAATCTAAAGGAAATGTTGTAAATCCTGATGATGTTGTAAATGAATATGGTGCAGATACATTACGTGTATACGAAATGTTCATGGGTCCATTCGACCAAACTGCTCCATGGTCTGTTGACAGCATTCGTGGATGTAGCAAATTTCTAGACAGAGTTTGGAACATGCAAGAAATTTTAGTTGATGACGGAACAAACGAATATTCAAAACAATTCGAAAAAATGATACATCAAGCAATAAAGAAAGTTTCTAGTGATATTGAAGAAATGAAATTTAATACTTCTGTATCAACATTTATGACAATGGTAAATGAATTCTACAAGGCAAAGAAAATAAATAAAGCAGAGTTTAGAACATTTTTACAATTGTTAAATCCATTTGCTCCTCATATTACAGAGGAATTAAACGAAAAACTTGGATTTACACAAACTTTAGCCGAGACACCATGGCCTACATTTGATGAAGAAAAGACTAAAGAAGATGTAATAAACTTACCAATTCAAGTAAACGGAAAATTAAGAGCAAACATTGATATAGCAGTAAATTCAGACGAGGAAACTATAAAAAATGCTGTACATGAAGCAATAAAAGACAAATTAGACGGAAAAACAATAGTAAAAGAAATATATGTAAAAAATAGAATTTACAATGTTGTTGTAAAATAAATTTTAGAAATCGCTCAAAAAGTTTCGCCCAAAATGTACGCCCCTTTTTGGGCGTACATTTTGGTTTTGTAATATTTTTGAAATATTTTTTTAATTTATTTGTTACACATTATAGCCATTTATGTAGTATAATGTATATATCTGTACAAATGATAATTTAACTAAAAAACGTTAAGCCTTTCATATGTACATTTTAGCAAACCTGGAAAGGAAATGCCTTTTAATGAGTATTGAATCAGATTTAAAGAAAGACGGAATTACGGTTATTGAACCTCTTGATACAACTACAGTTAATGTTATTGCCAAGAATGTAAGCAAGAAAATTGTTGCTGCATTTTCTAATCTTGGCTTTGATTTTGATACCCTTTATGAGAGATTTTCGAAGTTGCCCATGTACATAGCAGATATGCCTGAGGGAATGTCTGAAGCAAGCTATTTTTACAAAAATTCTGCCATATATTTTAGAGATGGTATGGGTCTTGCCGATTTAGAAAAATTTTCTGTTCATGAATTAATTCATAATTTTCAAGAACAGAAAAATGAAAAAGGCGATTTAACAAGACTTGGACTTTGTACTTTTAAAGGGTCTAAGCCAACAGGAATGGCTTTAAATGAAGCAGCTGTTCAGCTACTTGCTTCTAATATTTTAGAAAACACTTTCGAAACAGCAACATATTATGATATAACATTTTCAACAGTCAGTCCAAATTGCTATCCACTATTATGTAATTTAATTTATCAAATGGCTTATGTTACTGGTGAAGAAGTCTTGTTTGAAAGTACATTTAATAGTAATGACCATTTTAAAAATAAATTTACAGCTCTATGTGGAGAAAATGTGTATAATCAGATTTCAAATTATTTTGATAAAATTCTAGAAACAGAAGAAAAAATAATAAAAATTTCTAATAAGATTCAAAAGAATGAGTTATCTACTGCCAAAGTAGATTCATTATATAAGAAATCTGATGAATTAAAGAAGCAATTGAAAAGTGCTTATTTTTCTACACAAGAATTAATTATAAATTCGTATTTTACAAATTCTTTAAAAACACTTATTACTTCTAATGATGTAGATATATTTAGAAAAAAATTGTACAGTTTTCAAGACATAATTGGAACTACAACTAACTATTTTTTCTTTAATAATTACTATATTCAAGTAATGGAAAAATTAGATAGCAGATATGATTCATTGTCTGATTATTTAGATGATGATAATACTTATTTGATTCCTAAAAAGGAAAATAAATTTACTAAAATTATAAATTACATAAAGAAATTAATTTGGAAAAAAGAATCAGTTCGTTAATATTCGGACAAAATAATACTTATTCCTCTTAATTAATATAAAAAATACCGAAGCAAATTTACGCTATATTTACAGCATTGATTTACTTCGGTTTTTATTACCCTTAAAAGGGTTACTTAGTGAACCACTGGTTCAGAGTCTCGCAGAACTGCAGCAGTTTCCCATAAGGAACGACAAAAACCATGCTATTATCAGGATTGATTTCTTCATTATCCTTCTGGAATGCAAGAGCCACTCCGTAGGAGTCCATTGCATAGTTGTAGTCGCCGATGAAAGCCAGACGAGCTTTATAGCCCTCGTTGATGTATTTCAGAACAGCCTCTTTTGCTTCCTTGTTCGAACCCTCGTCTTCCCGCACATCAAATGTCATTCTGACAAGTCTTTTCGAGTACGGATCTAAAATCCACCGCAACCGATTGCAAATTCTGGATGCTCTCATTGCATCTTTCATGCCACACTCTTCGTATTCCTTGGCAATGTTCTCATCAGCTTTTTGCTTCATGCAGAATTTAGCAATTTCTCTGTACTTCTTTTCATTGTTCATTGTTGTTTCCCTTTCTTTGTCATATAAGGTAATTTTTTAAATAGCACATAAAATGTGCACGTACAATAATATATTTTACACTATTTTACATAATATTACAAGTTATTTTTAAAATTTTTTCTGCAGCATCTCTTCCACTCCTTGCAGCCCATGCAACTGTTGCTTTCTGTCCTACTATGTCTCCACCAGCAAACACTTTACTAATTGAAGTTTGCATATTTTCATCTATTTTTATATAACCATATTCATTTCTTTCAAATTTTTCTATGATATTATTCTCTGGTTTTGAGCCTGTTGCCATTACAACATAATCCATGTCTAAAATAAAATTGCTTCCTTCTATATTTACTGGTGATAGTCTATTTTCTCCTTCTTTTTTTACCAATTCTGTTTTTATACATTCTAGCTTTTCTACTTTTTCTTTTCCCAATATTTTAACTATATTAGTCTGAAATAAAAACTCTATTCCTTCTTTTTTTGCATCTGCAATTTCTTTTTTCTCTGCAGGCATTTGCTCTTCAGCTCTTCTATAAATTACATAAACTTCACTTGCCCCAAGTTTTTTTATTGTTCTAGCAGAATCCATTGCAACATTACCACCACCGATTATAGCAACCTTTTTTTCATTATAATCTGGGTGTTTATTATATTCTAATAGATAATTTCCCCCATAAACACCCTCTAAACCTTCACCTTCTACATTCATCTTTGCTGGAATGTTAGCTCCAATAGCAACAAATACTGCATCGTATTTTTGTGCTAAATCTTCTATCGCAAAATCTCTTCCCAACTCTTGATTTAGCTTTACTTCTACTCCTAAATCCAATATTTTTTCTATTGTTTTTTCTACTACTTCTCTAGGCAATCTAAACTCTGGAATTCCGTGTGTTAGTAAGCCTCCTAGCTTATCGTGTTTTTCGTATATTGTAACTTTTACACCTTTTCTTGCTAAAAATGCTGCACATGTAAGCCCTGCTGGTCCACTTCCTATTACAGCAACGCTTTTATCTTTTGCTCTTTCGTCCACTTCTATTGATAATTCGTAATTATTTTCAATACTTAAATCTCCAATATAAGCTTCCATCGCGCCTATTGAAACAGGCTCTCCCTTTATTCCACGAATACAGCTCCCCTCACATTGCTTTTTATGTGGACATATTCTTCCACATATTGCTGGAAGTATAGTAGTATTGCACAATATTTCATATGCTTTTTTACTATCGACCTCATGTATAAATTCCGGAATGCAATTACCTAGTGGGCAACCTTTTATTCTACACTGACTATTTTTACAATTCAAACAATAACTTCTTATCTCTTCAATTTTTTTCATGATTATACCTTTCATTTTAAATTTCAATTTTCATCTCATCAGCCTTCTGTTTTACTAACTTTAAGTCTTTCCAGAAGTCTATTTTTTTATTTTCATCACGAAGTAATGCAGCCGGATGCCAAGTTGGCATGTAAAGTATTTCTTTCTTTTCTACCCATTTTCCTCTTGAAGCTGTTATTCCATACTCTTCTCCGAGTATGTTTTTTAATGCTGTACTTCCTAGTAACACTATTATTTTAGGTTTTACCAATATTACTTGATTTCTTAAATAATTAAGGCAAGCCTGTGCCTCGTCAGCCTCAGGTGTTCTATTTTGAGGTGGTCTACATTTTACAATGTTTGCTATATACACCTTGTCTCTATGTATTTCTAATGCTTGGAAAGCCTTATCCATAAGCTTGCCTGCTTTACCAACAAATGGCTCTCCAATCCTGTCCTCGTCTGCACCAGGGCCTTCTCCTATAAACATTACATCAGCATTTTTGTTGCCTACACCAAAGACAATATTTGTTCTGTTTGTGCATAATTTGCACTTTTTACAGTCTTTAATCGATTGCTCCAAATCTTCCCAATTATCGTACATAATTTATCACCAATTTTATTTTCCTTTATCAACACATTTTTCTACTAACTTAATTTTTATTTTCTCATTTGTATTAATTTCTGCTTTTGTTCCAATTGGTATTATTATTTTTTTGTCAATATGACCAAAGTTATCCGATTTTATTATTGGAAATTTATATTCATCTCCAATAGCATTCGTTATTATTTTTTCAAGACTTATTTTAGATGGATGCTCATAATTTCCAATCCATAGTCCTGCTATTTTATCAAATACACCATTTTGTTTTAAATAATATATATTGCTATTTACCATTTCTGGTGCAGCTTCAAACCCAAGCTCCTCTAAGAACAAAATTTTACCCTGTAAATTTACGGCATATTTTCCACAAACTAATTTTGTAAATAGTGATAAATTTCCTCCAACAAGTTCTCCTGTAGCCTGTCCTGCTTGTATAGTTGTGTATTCGTCTTCTGGTTCTCCCATTATTAAACTTTCTGTATTCTCTGCAAAAGTTTTTATGAATTGCTTATAGGCATAGCCTGTTTCCCACGATGTTAACGACTTAAATGTTGGACCATGATATGTTACAAGCCCTGTCTTTTCGTGTATTGCATTTAGAATGCTGGTGTTATCACTAAAACCGCAAATTATCTTTGGGTGTTTATTTATCATTTCATAATCTATATAATCTAGAGTTGTGTTGGAATCTTCACCACCTTTTACACACATTATAGCTTTTACTTCATCGTCTTTAAAAGCCCAGTTAATGTCTGCAGCTCTTTTTTCTGGTGACGTTCCATATCCTAGGGTATTCTCAAATACGTATTTGCCGAATTTTACTTTAAATCCCGAAGCCTCCATCAATGCGATAGATGCATTTATATACTCTAAATCATCTTTTTCTATATAGTTTGATGGAGCAATTACTCCTATAGCATCACCTTTTTTTAATTTACTAGGTATCATAAATTTTTCTCCTTCATTCCTAAAATGGCAATATTTCTGCCAGCCTTATCCTTTCGTGCTCTATATGAATGCATTACATTAGAAATACATACTGTACAAATTTTACTTTCTATTATGTTTGTAGATTGTAATCCACATTCTTCTAACATTAATCTATTTATTAAAGTTGTATCTATATGATATTTATTTTCTCGTTTTTCTATTATATCACAATTTCTATTTAGATAACTGAATGATTGTTCAAAAATATTCTTTACATCTTCATCTACCTCAAAATGACATTTTCCAATGCACGGACCGATACATGCAATAATATCTTCTGGTTTTGAGCCATAGTCACTTATCATTTTTTGCACGGCTTTCTGACCTATTTTCTGAGCTGTTCCACGCCACCCAGAATGAATATTTCCAATTACATTTTTTACTGGGTCATATAATAAAATTGGAGTACAATCTGCAAATGATAATACTAAGTCTGTATCTGGCTTACTTGTAAGCAAACCGTCCACATTTTCTAAATACTCTTTTGATGTTTTTTGATAATTGTTATCCACATTTTTTATACAATCTGTGTGTGTTTGGTGCGGTTTTACTACATTTTTTCTATTTATTTCTAGTGCATCACAAAGCATATTATAGCTATGCTCTGTGACACTCTTTTCAGCCTTACCATTAAAATCAATTCCGTACACACCTAGCGTATATGCATGTACTAAATTTTTGAATTCTAACAATCTTCTAAATTGCAAATATTCAATTCCATCTTTTTTTACATGAACCATATTCTCATTAGATAAATCCATATAACCTCCATTTCTTTATGTTCCACATTAGTTTATGAAGAATTAAATTTTGACAAGGAAGATGAGTTTAAAAGGTAAGGGTGCATACTTGCTGTATGTAACCGCGTTTTAAACGAAATCTGACACAGCCAAAATTTTAATTATTCTTAAACCACCTTATTTTTAATCATTTCTAAAACCGCATCTTTATTCAATTTTGAAATATATTTATATTCATTGTTTTTTGTATTTTCATCAAACCTGCATATAGACTTGTATTTACAATACTCACATGGTGTTTTTTTTGTACTTGCATTATAATATGGTTTTACTTCTATATTGCCTTGTAAAATTTCTTCTGATATTTGTTTTATTATTTTTTCCATGTATTTTTGCAAATAAACAAATTGCTCTTTTGTTACAGCACTCGTGCCTCTATCGCTTATCTCTCCGTCTTTTTTTATTGTCGCCGGAATTATTTTGCTTATACCTTTCGGCTCATTTTCTATATTTGTGTCCATCTTTTTGATTATATTCACATCAGCTAAAATTAAGCCTTTCATCTTGAACTCTTGCCTAATTTTCTCTTCTACTTCTTCATCAGTCAAGTTCTTATCAGTTCCGATTGTAGGATTTATTAAATTAAAATACAATACCCCAGCAGGTATAAAATCTTCTACCTTGCAAGTCTCGTTTAAATATGTTAAAAGCTGTAACTGAAGTCCATAAAACACTTGATTTAAATCGATATTTTTTACAGAAGATTTGTAGTCTATTATTCTTACATATGTTCCATCTGAATTTTTCATTATATCTACTCTGTCTATTTTTCCTGTAATCTCTACCTTTTTTCCATCTTCGGTTATAACAGTAATTGGTTTATACTGACCGTCCCCGCCGAATTCTAATTCATGCCCGAATACTTCAAACTCGCTTTGTTTTAGACTCTGCACAATATATTTTACAGACATAGTAACAACTTTTTGTAACCTATTGCTTAACACTTTATATTTTGATGTTGTTGTAAATATGTAATTTCTGTCTAATTTTAGCTTTTCGCTTACTATTTCTGCTACTATCTTCTCTAGTTCTTCGTCTGTAATTTCTTTTAAATTAATATTTCTTTCTTCTATTATTCCGAAAAAGTTATCAATTACATCGTGCATAAATGAGCCTGTATCAACTGCTTCAACATTAAATGTTTCTTTATCATTCAGTTTTAATCCATATTTTAAATAATACGAAAATGGGCAACCGCTGTATTGCTCCAATTTTGATACACTGGTTTTTAATGTACTTCCATACATTTTTTCTACATTTTCTTTTTTAATTTTCTCTGCTGTATTCGTGTAATTCAAAGCTTTTACAGCAGATGCAAGCTTTTCGTGCCATTCTTCACTTTCATTATATAAATTGTAAACATCAAACCATTTTGTATCAATTTCATTACCATCTCTAAACTCACGTAAGTTTATTAATAATTCCTTAAAAGTATTTTCCTTTGTAGAAATCTCGGATTTTCTGTATATTACATCACTTGCTTCTTTTAATCCTTCAAATATTTTCTTTATTCTAGAAACTAAAACTGATGGTCTTAAAGATTTTCCTTCCATGTCTGATGATGAATATGACAAAAATATTCTTTCTTCTGCTGTTGTAAAAGCCTTATAAATGTTGAAGTTATCTTCATAAATTCTGTCTATTGTGCCTTTTGCAAGCTCTACTCCGTTTTGTTTAATCTTTTCTCTATCATCATCATTCAAAAATCCCTCAGCCTTATTGATTGAAGGAAACATTCCATCATTTAGTCCTATTATAAACACAGCCTTAATCTTGTGGCTTCTAGACCTGTCTACGTCTCCAACAGTAACTTCGTCTTGTGCCATTGGAATAGTTCCAAGTTTGCTTTCTCCAAGACCAGTTTTTAATATCTGCATATAGCTTTCAAAAGTGATGTTCTCATCTCCAAATACAAGTACAATCTCGTCTAATACCTGCATTACAATTTTCCAGCTAGTCTCATATTCTGCTGCAATATCAACCTTTTGCATATCATTTAAATCTTTTATTTTATTTTCTAGAACTTTGTCTATATTATTCTTGATTAAAAAATTATATAAATTTTCTGAAATCTGTTTTGCAGTCTTGTTTCCAGATAAATTATTTTTTAGCTCTACTAATGGTGTTACAATTTCTCTTCTAAGCTCATTTATATGGTCGATTGTTGCCTTACCAGTGCTATCTTCATCATGGAAATTCCAGTCAGCCTTGTACCATTTACTGCCTTTTATCTCCCATTTTAAAGCGTAATTTTCAAGAAGGTAAATATCACTCGGAGTAATATTTAGAAATCCACATTTAATATAATTAAATACACTATCATATGACCAATTTCTTGCAAATATATCTAATATTGAAATAAGATATTTTACAAGAATATTCTGGCTCAAATCTCTCTTTTCGTCTATGAAAACTGGAATATCGTATTCCTTAAAAATAGACTTGCACAAATTCGAATAAACATCTATGTTTTTTGTGATTACAGAAATATCTCTGTATCTAAACTTTTTACTTCTTACAAGCTCTAAAATTCTTCTTGCAACTTCTTCAATTTCTGAATACTGGTTATTTGCCAAAAACAAGCTTAAATTTTCTACACTTCCATCATATTTTTTATATGGAAAATTATATAAATTTCTTTCAATATGATTTAGCTCTTTAGATTTAAATCTATAAATCTTCTCTAAAAATACTGGCTCTTCCACAGCCGTCTTTGTTTCTTTTACAATTCTTAATATTTTTTCAATTGTTTCTTTATTGCTGAAAAAAATATCATTACTTGCTTCATCAATTTTCTCCATAGAATTACTCGTTACTGTAATTGTAACCTTGCTTGCTTGTTTCAAAAGCTTAGCAATTATAGCATATTCTTGCTTAGTAAATCCTACAAACTCATCTATATAAATCTCTGTATTCTTGAACATATCAGTAGCATCAAGCTGGTTTTCCAATATTGTTAAAGCATCATTTTCATCAACATAATTATTTACAATCTTCTCTTGAAACTTACTATAAACAGTATAAATATCTTGCAACTTGTTTTCCAAATATAAATCATTTTCTCCTACCTGTTCCATCAAAGTCTTAAGATTTTCTAATGTTACACCATGCTTCTTAAGCTCTGTAATCTGGGTCATAACCATATCTATATTGCTATCTGATTTTCCTAAAAATTTAAGATTATTCTTTTTATTCGAAAGAATGCTATAAATTAACATAGATTTTCCACAATTTGAAAGTACAGTTTTATTACTACCACCAACTTCACTAGAAACTCTGTGTGCCATTCTCGCAAAAGTAAGAACCTCGGCATTAATAACTGCCGAATTTTGTTCTTCATCTTCCAAAGACCTTAAAAGTTCCTTTTCTGCAGAAAACGAAAACTGTTCTGGTGTAATAATATACTTTTTTCTGCCATTATCTATGTTTTTACTTATCTCATTAAAAATATATTGCGTCTTTCCGCAACCACTTCTACCATATACAATTTGTAAACTCATTCTACCTCATCCTTTGGATGTATTCTATCATAATTATTGTAATTAAGCTATATTTTTGTAAAATAAAAACACTACTTTTTTGTAGTGTCTTGAAATTAATGTTGTGTTTCAACATATTTTTTAAATAGCTCTTCTAATAAAATAAAATTACAACTTCTCTCTAATATTCTTTGAGGCATATGATTTTTTCTATATAAATTTTGAAAATAATTAATCTTTTTAAATAATTCTGCCTTATGATTATTTAAAAATGTTAATTGTTCCTCTAACATCTTTTTATATTTTATATCTGTAACAGTAGGTAACACTTCTGTTAATTCTTCAATAGGCGTAGGAATCATATTATTAATATTAATTACTCCCAAGTTTCCATCTTCAATTTTAAATATATCTATCGCTTTTGGATTAATTAGTTTGTGTTTTTCCTTAGGTGATGCTAATGGCGCAAAATAATTATAATTATTATATGTATATACTACACCTATATATGGTCTAGTAGAGTTTTTATTATATGCTACATTTTTATCATACTTTCTTAAGTAATTTATGTATTGTTCGCTTATATAATATATTTTTAAATTTTTCATAACATCCTCCTAAAATAAAATATGACAACCTTCTTAATAGATTGCCATATCTGCTTTTTTAAGTTCCTACTTTGGCAAGGATATTCCTA